>OBYL01000045.1_pt1 | contig 112445 bp, 96 predicted proteins | sample 1476761 | NCBI WGS metagenome assembly OBYL01 (sample SAMEA2580199, study PRJEB22360) | human gut metagenome | biome: human gut; feature: human-associated habitat; material: faeces | place: Denmark | collected 2008/2010 | reverse complement strand
ACAGTGGGAGAGTAGGTAGCCGCCGTTTTTTAAGAAGCCCCTTGATTCATTTTGAATCAAGGGGCTTTCTGTTTTTTTATCACTTCTGAATTAGGGCCTTCTCTAAGGCCGGATAAAAGATAACCTCTTCTCTTCTTCTGCAAATAAAATAGCTGTATTTACTAATGCCAGATGTGAATATGCCTGCGGGAAGTTGCCCAACTGTTCTTTGGTTTCGAAATCAATATCTTCACTAAACAATCCGAGGTGATTGGAATATTTCAGAACTTCGTCAAACAGGCAGCGTGCTTCTTCTTTATGGCCGGTTACAAACAATGCCCGTATAAGCCAGAATGTACAAATCGTAAAAGCAGAAGTAGGCAACCCAAAATCGTCTTTGCTGTTATAGCGATACATAAGTCCTTTATGGAAAAGGGCTTTCTTGACTGCTTCCACTGTTTTATGATAGCGTATATCATCTGCTTCTATAAATCCATAGGGTTCCATCAATAGTAATGAGGAATCCATTGCTTGATTATTATATGTCTGTGTGAAGCTTTGAAGTTCCTTATTCCAGCCATATTTCATCACATCTTTCTTTATTTTTTCGGCTTCCAGTTGCCAACGTTCGCTATAATTATATTTGTTAAGCATTTGAGCGATTTTAGCTCCGCGATCTAAAGCTACCCAACACATCACTTTGGAAGAAACAAAGTGTTGTCCTTCTCCCCGGATCTCCCAGATTCCTTTATCGGGCTTTCTCCAGTTTTCTACTACTTTTGCTAAAATGGTCTTTACCATTTCCCACATGTCTTCAATTTCATCCAGTGTGCCGGGCATGAGGCGATAATATTGGTAAATCAGGTCCATCAGGTAACCAAAAGAGTCGTTTTGTTTCTGATGGTATGCATCATTTCCTATTCGTACAGGTTTGGAGTTCTTATAACCGGATAGATGGTCGAGTATCACTTCGGTTAGTTGGTGCTCGCCCCGGATGCCATACATAATTTGATAATCATGTTTGGAAACGAATGTGGATTGGATAAATTTCATAAAGCGTTTGGCTGCACCGGTATGTCCGATTTGAAACATGGTTTCGATGGACATGGAAGCATCCCGAAGCCAGCAGAAACGATAATCCCAGTTGCGCACTTCTCCTACAGCTTCCGGAAGGCTTGTCGTTAGTGCTGCCAGCACAGCTCCGTTGTGGTAGGACATTAGTTTCAGAACCAATAAACTCCGTTCGATTACGTCATTATATAGAGTGTATTTCTTGCTTCTGTCTGTCCAGTTCAGCCAATATACCAGCGTACGGCAATATTCTATTTTCTCCCTTTCTATGTCGATTGGGATCACTTTCTCGTTATAGGAGAGCAGGAGAAATTCGTCTTTTTCAAGAATGATTTCTTTTTTCTCTTTGATGTCCTGAAGAGACAGGGAAGCATATAAATATTGTCTGTCCTTGTTGTCAAAGGAGCAGTAGGATTCGATATACTGTGGAGTGATATTAAGGATCACTTGTCCCTGCGCATAGTTCGGGGCCGGATGATAGTTGATCTTGAAACGCGGTTTCCCTTTTATCCAATGTATGTAGCGGTATAATTCGGCAGGTAAATAATGCCCTGTTTCGTCTTGTGAACGATAGCAGGGCATATAGTCGAGCACTACGAATTCTCCTTCATCGGAGGAGAATTGGGTAGAAAGAATATTGGTGTGGGGGACATAATTTTGTGTGATGCGATAGTCTCCGGAAACTTCGAATCCGAAAGCTCCTCCTTTCTCCCGGTCGAGCATACTGGCAAAAATAGAAGGAGAATCGAAATCGGGAAAACAGAGCCATTCGATATTTCCGTTCTGCGAAATGAGAGCTGCCGTTCGGCAGTTACCTATCACTCCATAATTTAAATTATTCATATTGATTGCTTTTTATTGAGTTTTTAATAGATCTTTGAGAAAGTCGAAAGCGAAAGTCAGGCGATTCTTAATACTTCCTTCTTTTGTGGCAGTTTTTTGTTTGCCTAGTAAAGACCGTAAGAAAGGAAGTACGTCAGATTGGGCAGACAGGTGATAGTTGGCGGCTTCGGATACGCTACCTATTTTAATGGTGATAGCGTTCATCGGCAATGCCTGAAACATATCTTCATCTGTAGTGTCGTCTCCCATCGCTATAACAAAATCATAACGTCTGTTGGCTAGCAGACGCCCCACCTCCGAACCTTTATTGCAATCCGGTGATTTGATTTCGATCACTTTATTTCCTTGTAGAATTTGTAGTTTCTGCCGGGTACAGAGCGAAATCAGCGTGTTGACGAGTTGTTGGGCTCTTAATGTGCCGAGCCATGCGTCACTTTCACGATAATGCCATGCCAGGGCAGTTTCCTTCACTTCCAGATGGGAACGGGGAGTACGGTCTACAAACATTTGAAGAATAGAGAGAATACCTGCTCCCCATTCTATCTTCTTTATGTTTTTATGCCAAACCCCGTTCTCTTTGTAGAAAGCCCCATGTTCGGCAGCCATAGACACAGGAAGGGAGCCAAGCCATTTTTCTAATGTAAAGTGATCCCGCCCGCTATTGATAACAATATGATTGGCGGGATCGCTAGCCAGTTGTTGTAGAATAGAAATGAGTTCCGGTGTAGGTTGTGCATCCTCGGGACGTGGTTTGAGAGCCGTCAGTGTACCATCATAGTCCAGCAGAATCAGGCGTTGTTTGGCTTGGTTATACTTGAGCTTGATTTGTGCGATGGTGGCAGCTACGATGCGTTTTTTCCGTAACATATCATTTTTCATACATGTCGCGTTCAGTTCATTGACAAAGTCGGCTGCCCATTTGTTGACTGTCTGTACGGACAGAATGCTTTGCATACGTTGCAGGCGTTGTTTTTGTTCCTCTTCGGGCATTTCAAGTGCCTGACAAATAGCATTTTCTATTTGTTCTGTATCGTTCGGGTTGATTTGGATAGCGTCCGTCAATTCTACGGCGGCACCTGCCATTTCGCTAAGGATAAGTACACCGGGATTGTCGCATTTGGTAGCTACGTATTCTTTGGCTACCAGATTCATTCCGTCCCGAAGTGGAGTGACGAGGGCTATGTCGGCCACATAGTACATGGCAGTCAGTTCTTCCAGTGAAAAGCCATGATAGAAATAACAGACGGGAGTCCAGTTCATTGTGGAGTAACGTCCGTTGATAGAGCCGATTTCTTCGTCAATTTTTGTTTTTAGTTCCGCATAACTGCCTACATGGTCGCGTGAAGGGACAATGACCATTGCCAATGTAACTTTACCGTGATATTCAGCATGATGTTCGAGGAAGGTGGCAAAGCCACGAAGACGGTGCAATATGCCTTTGCTGTAATCCAGTCTGTCTACTGACAGGATCAGTTTATGCTCGCCGAAAAGTTTCCGGGTACGTTCAATAGCTTGGTGCACTTCTTTATTTTCCGAGGCCTTATGATAAGATTCATAGTTGATTCCCATTGGTAATGCCTCTACTCTGGTCACCCGGTTGTTGATCTGTACTTCATCCAATTTAAAATCGAGATGTAATACACGTTCTACAGCACTGATGAAATGACGCATATAGTCGTGGGTGTGGAAAGCAATGAAGTCGGCTCCTAATAAGCCTTTCAGTATCTCGGCGCGCTCCGGCAGAATACGAAAAAGTTCGTAGGAAGGGAACGGGATATGATGGAAATATCCGATACAGAGTTCCGGATATATTTTCCTCAACATTCCCGGAAGTAGCATCAACTGATAATCCTGTATCCATACTTTGTCGCCGGGACGTACCAGTCGGCAAATCTCCTCACAGAAAAGACGGTTGACTTGCTGGTAGGATTGCCAAAAACAGTTCTTATATAAGGTATAAGCATAAAAGTAATGGCATAAAGGCCAGATAGTACTGTTACTATATCCTTCGTAGTAATTTTCAATTTGCTTTTCCGACAAGAAGACCGGATGAAAATTCATTTCCTGTAGTTTCTCGTTAATCTCCTGTTGGTCCTTTTCTTCATTGGCACATATTCCGGGCCAACCTATCCAGTGCTTCTCATAAGAAGTCTGAAGAGAATCCAAACCTGTTGCCAGTCCGCCTTCGCTACGCGAAAATGCGAATTTACCGTTTGTGCCGGCTACTTTGACAGGTAATCTGTTTGCAATAATATAAAGTTTCATATCTATTTCTTCGCAAAGCATGTACCAATTGACTTATGTTGATGCTTAACCGTTTATTATCAACAGATTATAAAGATGTAGTATCCTCCTTTTGTCTTTTCAAAATGAAAATCCCCTTTCAAAATGATAATTTGTTTATTTTTTCTCTTCTGAAATCACGAAAAAACAGAAAGTCTTTCAAAATAGAATCCTTTTTTCAAAATGGAAGGGTGTGTCGGATGGTAAGAAAGTAACTGCCTGTCTGTATCTGTTTGAATGTTAGCTTATTATGTATTCTTTGTTTTTTGTGGCACGCATTTGGCATGAAGAATGGCAAGTAAAAATTTATAGTAATCATTTAAAAGGTAAAAACATGGGAATAACACTATCATTTATTTTCTGCCTGTTGAGCGGTTTCGCTTGTTTCTGGCTGTTCTGGAAATGTGTAGACTGGTTTGAGAATATTTAAAGAAAAAAGGAGAATTGATTATGTACACAGCATTATTCGTATTAGGTATTGCAATCTTCGGTTATTTGATGTATGTGCTCATCAAACCCGAGAAGTTTTAAAGTAACACACACAGTTTAAGGTAAAAAGTATATGAATACAGAAATTTTAGGCGTGGTTGTTCAGATAGCCTTGATGGTGATTCTGGCTTATCCACTGGGAAAATACATTGCCAAGGTCTACAGAGGAGAAAAGACCTGGTCTGATTTTATGGCTCCTATCGAAAGAGTCATTTATAAAGTTTGTGGAATCGACCCCAATGAAGAAATGAACTGGAAACAATTCCTGAAAGCATTGTTGATTTTGAATGCTTTCTGGTTTTTCTGGGGAATGGTACTCTTGGTTTCACAAGGATGGTTGCCTTTAAACCCGGACGGCAACGGACCGCAGACTCCGGATCAGGCATTCAATACTTGTATTAGTTTTATGGTGAACTGTAACTTACAGCACTATAGCGGTGAAAGCGGACTGACTTATTTTACTCAATTGTTCGTCATCATGCTTTTCCAGTTTATTACCGCAGCAACAGGTATGGCTGCTATGGCAGGTATTATGAAGAGTATTGCTGCAAAAACAACCAAAACGATTGGTAACTTCTGGCAATTTCTGGTAATAAGTTGTACGCGTATCTTATTACCTCTTTCTCTGATTGTAGGTTTTATCCTGATTCTTCAGGGAACTCCGATGGGATTTGACGGTAAGATGAAAGTCACTACTCTTGAAGGTCAGGAACAGATGGTTTCTCAAGGTCCTACGGCCGCAATTGTTCCTATTAAACAGTTGGGTACGAATGGCGGTGGATATTTTGGCGTGAACTCCTCTCATCCATTGGAAAATCCGACTTATCTTTCTAACATGGTAGAATGTTGGTCTATCTTGATTATCCCGATGGCGATGGTATTTGCACTGGGTTTCTATACCCGCAGAAAGAAGTTGGCTTACAGTATATTCGGAGTAATGCTTTTCGCTTTTCTGGTCGGTGTGTGCATTAATGTCAGTCAGGAAATGGGGGGTAATCCGCGCATCGATGAGCTGGGAATTGCACAGGACAATGGTGCGATGGAAGGTAAGGAAGTGCGTTTGGGAGCCGGAGCAACCGCGTTGTGGAGTATTGTAACGACCGTAACTTCCAATGGTTCTGTGAATGGTATGCATGATTCTACCATGCCTCTGTCCGGTATGATGGAAATGTTGAATATGCAGATTAATACCTGGTTTGGCGGTGTAGGTGTAGGGTGGATGAACTACTATACATTCATTATCATTGCAGTGTTTATCAGCGGTTTGATGGTGGGACGTACACCGGAATTCCTCGGTAAGAAAGTAGAAGCCCGCGAAATGAAAATCGCTACGATTGTAGCTCTGCTTCATCCGTTTGTAATCTTGGTGTTTACGGCAATCTCAAGTTATATTTATGTACACCATCCAGATTTTGTGGAAAGTGAAGGTGGATGGTTGAACAACTTAGGATTCCACGGTTTGAGTGAACAGCTTTACGAGTACACCTCTTGTGCTGCCAATAACGGTTCCGGTTTCGAAGGCTTGGGTGATAATACTTATTTCTGGAACTGGACATGTGGTATCGTTTTAATTCTGAGTCGCTTCCTTCCTATTATCGGACAGGTTGCCATTGCCGGGCTACTGGCGCAGAAGAAATTCATACCGGAAAGTGCCGGTACGTTGAAGACGGATACATTGACTTTCGGAGTAATGACATTTGTAGTTATCTTCATTATTGCCGCTCTGTCATTCTTCCCGGTACATGCATTGAGCACGATTGCTGAACATTTAAGTTTGTAATACTGAATTAGAGAAGATATGAAAGATAATAAATCAGCTTCTTTGTTTCCAAAGGAGCAAGTTATAGAAAGTTTGAAACAATCATTCGTGAAACTGAACCCACGAATGATGATAAAGAATCCGATTATGTTTACGGTAGAGGTGGCTACGGTAGTCATGCTGCTTGTGACGCTCTACTCCATTGTTAATTCTTCACAGGGTTCGTTTGCTTACAACATTGCCGTGTTTATCATTCTGTTTATCACTTTGCTGTTTGCCAATTTTGCCGAAGCTATTGCAGAGGCACGTGGTAAAGCACAGGCCGACAGTTTGCGTAAGACTCGTGAAGAGACACCGGCAAAGAAAGTGGAAGGCAATAAAATCGTTACTGTCAGTTCTTCACAGTTGAAGAAAGGGGATGTGTTTGTCTGCGAGGCAGGAGATGTGATTCCTTCCGACGGTGAGATTATTGAAGGGTTGGCTTCTATTGATGAAAGTGCCATTACCGGTGAGTCTGCTCCGGTCATTCGTGAGGCAGGTGGCGACAAGAGTTCGGTAACAGGAGGCACGAAAGTACTGTCCGATCATATAAAGGTGATGGTGACTACCCAACCGGGAGAAAGTTTTCTTGATAAGATGATCGCATTGGTGGAAGGTGCTTCCCGCCAGAAAACCCCGAATGAGATTGCGTTGACTATTTTGCTGGCAGGTTTTACGCTTGTTTTCGTCATTGTGTGTGTGACTTTGAAACCGTTTGCCGATTATAGTAATACGGTCATCACTATTGCTTCGCTTATTTCTTTGTTTGTGTGTCTGATCCCGACAACTATCGGTGGACTTCTCTCTGCCATCGGTATTGCCGGTATGGACCGTGCACTTCGCGCCAACGTGATTACTAAATCCGGTAAAGCGGTTGAAACTGCGGGCGATATTGATACATTACTGCTGGATAAAACGGGTACTATCACCATTGGTAATCGTAAAGCAACTCATTTCCATACAGCTCCGGGTGTCGATCTGCACGATTTTGTGGAAACTTGTCTGTTGTCTTCCTTATCCGATGAAACGCCGGAAGGTAAGTCTATCGTAGAATTGGGACGTGAGTCGGGCATTCGTATGCGTAATCTGAATACAACAGGAGCACGTATGATTAAGTTTACGGCTGAAACCAAATGTTCGGGAGTAGACCTGGCAGATGGAACGCAGATTCGTAAAGGTGCTTTTGATGCCATCCGTAAGATGGTGGAAGGTGACGGGAATGAATTTCCGAAAGAAGTGGAAGAGATTATTTCTTCTATCTCAAGCAATGGTGGTACACCGCTGGTAGTATGTGTAAACAGAAAGGTGACTGGTGTTATTGAACTGCAGGATATTATCAAACCGGGTATTCAGGAACGTTTCGAACGTCTGCGTAAGATGGGAGTGAAGACGGTAATGGTGACAGGTGACAACCCGTTAACTGCAAAATATATTGCTGAAAAAGCCGGTGTGGATGATTTTATCGCCGAAGCGAAACCGGAAGATAAGATGGAATATATCAAGAAGGAACAGCAGGCTGGTAAATTGGTTGCAATGATGGGAGACGGAACGAACGATGCTCCTGCTCTGGCACAGGCCAATGTAGGTGTAGCCATGAATAGCGGTACACAGGCAGCGAAAGAAGCTGGTAATATGGTCGATTTGGATAACGACCCGACGAAGTTGATCGAGATTGTGGAAATCGGTAAACAATTACTGATGACACGTGGTACGCTGACTACTTTCTCTATCGCCAATGACGTAGCGAAGTATTTTGCTATCGTTCCGGCCTTGTTTATGATCGCTATTCCCGAACTGGCTGCTCTGAATATCATGCATCTGCATAGTCCTGAAAGTGCTATTCTTTCGGCAGTCATTTTTAATGCGATTATTATTCCGATTCTGATTCCGTTGGCTTTGCGTGGTGTGCAATACAAGCCGATAGGTGCGAGTGCTTTGCTTCGCCGTAATCTGCTGATCTATGGTGTGGGTGGTGTGATTGCTCCTTTCGTGGGAATCAAATTGATAGATTTAGTAGTAGGTTTATTCTTTTAATTAAAAAACAATAGCAATGAAAACTTTATTGAAGTCATTAAAAATAACACTTGCTTTTTGTGTCTTTTTCTCCGTGTTCTATATCCTTATCCTGTGGGTGTTTGCACAGGTAGCGGGTCCTAATAAAGGAAATGCCGAAGTAGCTACGCTGGATGGGAAAGTAGTGGGAGCGGCTAATGTAGGTCAGACGTTTACAAAAGATATTTATTTCTGGGGACGTCCATCTTCTGCCGGAGACGGATATGATGCTACGAGTTCCGCAGGTAGTAATAAAGGGCCCACGAATCAAGAATATCTGGATGAAGTGAAAGCGCGTATTGATACTTTCCTTGTACATCATCCTTATTTGAATCGTGCGGATGTGCCAGCCGAAATGGTTACGGCCAGTGGTTCGGGACTGGATCCTAATATCACTCCTCAATGTGCGTATGTGCAAGTGAAAAGAGTGGCACAGGCACGTGGATTGAGAGAGGAACAGGTGAGAGCGATTGTTGATAAAAGCATAGAAAAACCTCTTTTGGGGTTGTTGGGAACAGAAAAGGTGAATGTATTGAAATTGAATATCGCATTAGAGGAAAGCAATAAGTAGATGAAGATTGAGCAGCGTTCCTGTCCGGACCGTTTGGGTTATGCCGCGGTTCAAATTAACAGGGTTGGATAGGGCGCTGCTTTTTTACGGAAACATAAAATAGAATAAGATAAGAAGTATGAAAAGTTTTTTTAGTAAAAAGAGTTTTTTAGGAACAATGGCTGTAGCAGCCGTTTGTATGTTGGGAACAGTTAATGCACAAGCACAAGAGTTTACTATACAAGGTGATTTGGTAAGTTCGTATGTATGGCGTGGTATTTATCAGGGGGGAGCTGCTTCCTTTCAGCCGACTTTGGGATTTAGCGTAGGTAATTTCTCACTTACTGCATGGGGCTCAACCAGTTTGAGTGAGAGTAATAAAGAAATTGACCTAACCGCAGCTTATAAGTTTGGTGAAGCGGGACCGACACTTTCTGTAGCCACTCTTTGGTGGGACGGACAAGCTGATGTGGCTAATGGAGAACTTACCAATAATTATTTCCATTTTAAAAGTGGAGACACCGGACATCATTTTGAAGCAGGGTTAGCTTATACGCTTCCTATTGAAAAGTTCCCGTTATCTATCGCATGGTATACCATGTTTGCCGGTGCTGACAGAAAAACGACTGATGAGGGGGAGGAAAAGCAGGCATACTCTTCTTACGTAGAACTGAATTATCCGTTCAGTGTGAAAGGAGTTGATCTGAATGCTACTTGTGGAGTGGTTCCTTATAAGACTCCGCAGTATAATGTGAATGGGTTTGCAGTGACGAACCTAGCTTTGAAAGCAACGAAAGCAATAAATTTTAATGATAAGTTTTCATTGCCTATATTTGTACAGGCTATATGGAATCCACGTTTGGAGGACGCCCATTTAGTATTTGGCGTAACTTTAAGGCCATAAAATAAACTCATGAATTTTTGTGAAACCCGTGGTGATCGTGATGATTACTACGGGTTAGGATGTTTAAAATAACAGATTGACGTAATGGATGATAGAGAACATAGTGTACAGTATTTTTTGGATCTGATAAAGAAGTCCCACCGGGGCAAATTCAAGGTCTATATCGGTATGATAGCCGGTGTGGGAAAGTCATATCGTATGCTTCAGGAGGCACATGAACTGCTGGAGAACGGTGTGAACGTGCAAATCGGCTATATCGAAACTCATGGACGCGCCGGGACGGAAGCATTGCTGCAAGGGCTCCCTGTCATTCCGCGTCGTAAAATCTTCTATAAGGGGAAAGAATTGGAGGAAATGGATCTGGATACGATTATCCGTGTCCATCCGGAAATTGTAATTGTGGATGAACTGGCTCATACCAATGTAGAAGGTAGCTTGAACGAGAAACGTTGGCAGGATGTGATAACTTTGCTGGATGAGGGAATCAATGTGATTTCGGCAATCAATATTCAGCACATTGAAAGCGTGAATGAAGAAGTGCAGGAGATTACGGGTATTGAAGTGAAAGAACGGGTGCCCGACAGTGTTCTTCAGGAAGCGGATGAGGTGGTGAATATTGACTTGACGGCAGAGGAGCTGATTGCACGTTTGAAAGCGGGTAAGATATATCGTCCGGAAAAGATTCAGACGGCATTGGATAATTTCTTTCGGACAGAGAATATTCTTCAGTTACGTGAGTTGGCTTTGAAGGAAGTAGCGTTGCGGGTAGAAAAAAAGGTGGAGAATGAGGTGGTGATGGGAGTAGCCGTCGGACTCCGGCATGAGAAGTTTATGGCTTGTATCAGTAGTCATGAGAAAACACCCCGGCGGATTATCAGAAAGGCGGCAAAGTTGGCAACCCGGTATAATACTACTTTTATAGCCCTGTATGTTCAGACTCCGAAAGAGAGTATGGATAGAATTGATCTAGCCAGTCAACGGTATCTGTTGAACCATTTTAAGCTCGTGGCGGAACTTGGGGGAGAGGTGGTGCAGGTGCAGTCGAAGGATATTTTGGGGAGCATCGTCAAGGTTTGTAAAGAGAAACAGATATCGACTGTTTGCATGGGAACTCCTAATTTAAGGTTGCCATACGCTATTTGTTCTATACTGGGATATAGAAAGTTTTTAAATAATTTGTCACAAGCTAATGTAGATTTGATTATACTTGCATAATATTAATCGTATGAACGTTATGAATATTAAAACGAAACTGATTCTCGGTATCGGAATGCTGGCCGGAATGATTATTTTGCTGGTAACACTTTCAGTTGTGAATCTTCAAATTCTGACAGCGACAGAACCTGATAGTCCTGCTGCTACGCCCGGATTGGAACGTGCTTTGTTATGGATTTCCGTAACGGGAGGAATCTGTATCTTGACCGGACTGATATTGCTTTATTGGTTGCCCCGTACTATCAGTAAGCCTATTAAAGAACTGAAAGAGGGAATTCTTGAAATAGCCAATCATAATTATGAGAAGCGTCTGCAGATGAATAATAATGAAGAATTCCGGGATGTGGCGGATAGTTTTAACCGGATGGCGGAGCGTTTGACCGAATATCGTGCCAGTACTTTGTCGGATATTCTTTCTGCAAAGAAATTTATTGAAGCAATTGTAAACAGTATAGATGATCCGGTGATCGGCTTGAATATGGAGCGTGAAATTCTGTTTATCAATGAGGAAGCACTCAATGTCTTGAATCTGAAACGGGAGAATGTGATTCGTCAATCGGCGGAGGAACTGGCTTTGAAGAATGACCTGTTGCGGCGGTTGATCCGTGAACTGGTGACGCCAAGCGAGCAGAAGGAACCATTGAAGATATATGCTGACGACAAAGAGAGTTACTTTAAGGCCTCTTATGTCCCTATCATTAATACGGAGGCTGAAAAAGGGGAACCTCGCAAACTGGGTGATGTTATTTTATTAAAGAATATCACGGAATTTAAGGAACTGGATTCTGCCAAGACTACATTTATCTCGACGATATCTCATGAACTGAAGACTCCGATTGCTGCTATTATGATGAGCCTCCAGCTGTTGGAAGATAAGCGTGTCGGTGCATTGAATGATGAACAGGAGCAACTGTCTAAGAGTATCAAGGAGAATAGCGAGCGTTTGTTGAGTATCACCGGAGAATTGCTTAACATGACCCAGGTGGAAGCCGGAAAACTACAGTTTATGCCGAAGATCACCAAACCGATTGAGTTGATCGAATATGCGATCAAAGCTAATCAGGTGCAAGCGGATAAGTTTAATATCCAGATAGAAGTGGAATATCCGGAAGAGAAAATCGGCAAACTCTTTGTCGACAGTGAAAAGATTGCCTGGGTATTGACAAATCTGCTAAGTAATGCTATCCGTTATTCTAAAGAAAACGGGCGTGTGATTATCGGTGCCAAACAGGATGAAAATATGATCGAACTCTATGTTCAGGATTTTGGAAAGGGTATCGACCCGCGTTATCACAAAAGCATCTTCGACCGTTATTTCCGTGTACCCGGAACGAAAGTACAAGGCAGTGGCTTGGGATTATCTATTTCTAAGGATTTTGTGGAAGCTCATGGTGGTACGCTGACGGTAGAGAGTGAATTGGGGAAGGGAAGTCGGTTTGTGATGCGGTTGAAGGCATAGTTTTGAAGGAGTTTATGAAAGAATTGGGTTATTGCTATCCATCTGCTTCCTATGTTGTTTTAATTCTTTGTTGAATTGAATACTATAATTGCAAAAAAAACGCGACTCTGTTCTGAAACTTTAGAGAATCAATGTATTATAGTCTCTCTAAAAATCTTTATATTTGCAGACCGTTTGGAAACGATAGTGAATAATAAACAATACAATAACTTAAAAAACAACCAAAATCAGATGAAGCAGGATATGATTGTTATCCTTGACTTGGGTAGTCATGAGAATACGGTGTTGGCTCGCGCCATCCGTGCATTAGGAGTTTATAGTGAGATTTATCCTCACGATATCACAGTGGAAGAACTGAAAGCATTGCCCAATGTAAAGGGTATTATAATTAATGGTGGACCGAATAATGTAATTGATGGCGTTGCTATTGATGTAAATCCGGCTATCTATACTTTGGGGATTCCCGTCATGGCTGCAGGTCACGATAAAGCAACTTGTGAAGTGAAGTTGGCAGAATTTGCGGATGATATTGAGGCTATAAAGGCGGCAGTGAAATCATTTGTTTTCGATGTTTGTAAAGCTGAAGCTAACTGGAACATGAAGAACTTTGTCAATGATCAGATAGAGTTGATTAAGCGTCAGGTGGGCGATAAGAAAGTATTGTTGGCTCTGTCGGGTGGAGTTGATAGCTCTGTGGTAGCAGCTTTACTTCTGAAGGCAATTGGTAACAATCTGGTTTGCGTACATGTTAATCATGGTTTGATGCGTAAGGGAGAGTCTGAAGATGTGGTTGAGGTATTCAGCAACCAGTTGAAAGCAAATCTTATTTATGTAGATGTAACCGATCGTTTCCTGAATAAACTGGCAGGTGTGGAAGATCCGGAACAGAAACGTAAAATTATTGGTGGTGAGTTTATTCGTGTGTTCGAAGAAGAAGCACGTAAGCTGAATGGTATTGACTTCTTGGGGCAAGGGACTATTTATCCGGATATTGTGGAAAGTGGAACGAAAACTGCTAAAATGGTGAAGTCTCACCATAACGTAGGTGGTCTGCCTGAAGACCTTAAGTTCGAACTTGTAGAGCCGTTGCGCCAATTATTTAAAGATGAAGTTCGTGCTTGTGGCTTGGAGTTGGGATTGCCTTATGAGATGGTTTACCGTCAACCTTTCCCTGGTCCAGGTTTGGGCGTACGTTGTTTAGGTGCTATTACGCGTGACCGTTTGGAGGCTGTACGTGAGTCCGATGCTATTTTGCGTGAAGAGTTTCAGATTGCCGGATTGGATAAAAAGGTATGGCAATACTTTACAGTAGTACCCGATTTTAAATCTGTTGGTGTACGTGATAATGCCCGTTCTTTTGATTGGCCGGTGATTATTCGCGCTGTCAACACGGTAGATGCTATGACGGCTACTATCGAACCGATAGAATGGCCTATCCTGATGAAGATAACAGACCGTATCCTGAAAGAAGTGAAGAATGTAAATCGCGTTTGTTATGATATGTCTCCAAAACCTAATGCGACTATAGAATGGGAATAGAGAGACTTTTTAAGTGATATTTCGATAGCCTCAATTTTTTGTAAGTTGAGGCTATTTTTTTTAATATGTTGAACCTTGCCACATTGAATTTGACAGATGTTTAATCTGATTGATATATGATTTGCGTTGGTGTAAACCATAGTGTAAACCGCCACCAATTGATGTATAAAAGAAAAGGCACCCAAGAGTGGAAGCCTCTCAAATGCCTTATTCTTATCAAGTAGCGGGACCCGGGATTGAACCGGGGACCTCATGATTATGAATCATGCGCTCTAACCAGCTGAGCTATCCCGCCATCGTTTCTCGATTGCGGGTGCAAAGATAGATGATTTTTTATAATCTCCAAAACAATTCATAACTTTTTTGTGTTTTTTCTTTAATACGGGTCTTGGTTTTCCCTATAAACAGGGAGTTTGAGGCTCGATAATGAAAGAATAATTAAATAAAGTGTCTGATTTATGCGGTGTATTTAGAAAAAAGTATTTATCTTGGCACACGTAAAAACAATTCGAAATTGCTATGAAAAAGGAAAAGATTCATTTGGAGTATTTGTTGAATGCAACATCTAAAAATATACTTTGGGGAGCTATTAGCACACCGACCGGGTTGGAGGACTGGTTTGCAGACAAAGTTATTTCTGACGATAAAATAGTAGAGTTTCATTGGGGCAAGACAGAACAGAGGAAAGCAGAAATTATTGCCATTCGCTCTTTCTCTTTTATCCGCTTCCGTTGGCTGGATGATGAAAACGAGCGCGATTATTTTGAAATCAAGATGACTTATAATGAGCTGACTAGTGATTATGTGCTGGAAATTACCGATTTCGCAGAGCCGGATGAAGTAGCCGATATGAAAGAATTGTGGGAGTCGCAAGTAGCTAAATTAAGAAGAACTTGTGGTTTTTAGTTAACTTTCAACTAAAAATTTTCGATGCTCCTTTTTTTGTGCTAATTTTGCATCCTAATTGCACGAACCTATTAAGATGCTACGCATAAAGAAATTAGATATATTCATCGTAAAGAGTTTTTTGATGCTCTTTATTGGTACATTCTTCATCTGTCTGTTCATATTCATGATGCAGTTCCTGTGGAGATATGTAGACGAATTGGTCGGAAAAGGGTTGGAGATGAGCGTTATGGCTCAATTCTTCTTTTATTCCGCATTAACATTAGTGCCAGTATCGTTGCCATTGGCAGTGTTGCTGGCTTCTTTGATTACTTTCGGTAACTTTGGCGAGCGTTATGAATTACTTGCAATGAAAGCTGCGGGTATTTCTCTACTTAAAATCATGCGTCCGCTCGCTTTCTTTGTTTGCGGACTTGTCGGTGTCTCATTCTATTTCCAAAATGTTGTTGGTCCTATCGCCCAGGCTAAGCTGGGAACCCTGATTCTTTCGATGAAACAGAAATCTCCGGAGTTGGACATTCCGGAAGGAGTTTTCTATTCTGAAATCAAGGACTATAATTTAAAGGTAGCTAAGAAGAACCGGAAGACCGGTATGTTATATGATGTGCTGATTTATAGTATGAAAGATGGCTTTGAGAAAGCACGTATTATATATGCTGATTCCGGGCGTTTGGAGATGACCGCGGATAAACAGCATCTTTGGCTGCATTTGTATAGTGGAGATTTATTTGAGAATCTGAAGGCTCAAAGTATGAAATCGGAGAATGTACCTTACCGACGCGAGGAATTCAGGGAAAAACATACCATTATTGAGTTTAATTCCGATTTCAATATGGTTGACGGTGAGATTATGGGTAAGCAGTCCAGTGCTAAGGACATGGCGCAGTTGCAGAGTTCCATTGACTCGATGACGGTTGTGGGAGATAGTATCGGACGACAGTATTACAGGGAAGTGGCAGAAGGAAATTTCCGTCCTTCTTATGGATTGACAAAAGAAGATACGGTCAAAATAGAAAAGGCGGATATCCATGAATATAATGTGGACAGCCTTTACGAAGTAGCCTCTTTAACGCAGAAACAGAAGGTGCTTTCTTCTGCTGTCAGTCGGGCGGAGAATGTGGCCAACGATCTTGGGTTCAAGAAATTCACGATGGAGAACAACGATTATAGTATTCGCAAACATAAGACGGAATGGCATAAGAAGATAACGATTTCACTCTCTTGTCTGCTGTTCTTCTTTATCGGAGCTCCATTGGGTGGAATCATCCGCAAAGGAGGGTTGGGAATGCCGGTAATTGTATCCGTGTTGGTATTTATTATTTACTATATCATTGATAATACAGGATATAAAATGGCCCGTGACGGTAAGTGGATAGTATGGATGGGAATGTGGACAAGTAGTGCGGTCCTTGCCCCATTAGGAGTTTTCCTTACCTATAAATCGAATAAGGATTCTGTTGTGCTTAATGCAGATGCCTATATCAACTGGTTCAAGAAGATTATGGGAATCCGTAGTGTACGCCATATATTTAAGAAAGAAGTGATTATCCATGATCCTGATTATCCACGTCTGACTGGTGATTTGGAACAACTCACAGCAGAGTGCAGAGCGTATGCTGCCAAGAAACGATTGGAAAAAGCACCCAATTACTTTAAATTGTGGATGTCAAGCGAAGATGACAACGAAGTAATGGCTATCAATGAAAAGCTGGAAGCGTTGGTTGAAGAAATGTCCAATACGAAATCTGCCACTTTGATCGGTGCATTAAACAATTATCCGGTTATTTCCGTTTCTGCTCATGTGCGCCCGTTCCATATATATTGGTTGAATCTGGTAGCCGGAGTCATTTTCCCTATCGGTTTATTTTTCTATTTCCGCATCTGGGCGTTCCGCGTTCGTCTGGCTAAGGATATGGAACGGATTATAAAGAACAATGAACAAATTCAATTCATCATACAGAAAATCAATAAATAAGTGTTATGAAAGAGACTATTAAAATGGATAGAATAGAAGATGCGATTGCCGACTTCAAAGAAGGCAAGTTTGTCATAGTAGTGGATGATGAGGACCGCGAAAATGAAGGCGACTTGATTATTGCCGCTGAAAAGATAACTCCCGAGAAAGTAAATTTCATGTTGAAACATGCACGTGGCGTACTTTGTGCACCTGTCACAGTGTCTCGTTGCAAGGAGTTGGATTTGCCGCATCAGGTAAGTGACAATACTTCCGTGTTGGGAACTCCTTTTACGGTTACCATTGACAAACTGGAAGGCTGTACAACAGGTGTTTCTGCTTCCGACCGTGCCGCTACTATTCAGGCGTTGGCCGATCCTACTTCTACACCGGCAACCTTCGGTCGTCCCGGACACATCAATCCGTTATATGCGCAAGAAAAAGGAGTACTTCGCCGTGCCGGACATACAGAAGCTACGATTGATATGGCTCGTCTGGCAGGACTTTACCCCGCAGGTGCCTTGATGGAAATCATGAGTGAAGACGGAACAATGGCACGCTTGCCCGAACTCCGTCAGATGGCAGACGAACACGGACTGAAACTGATTTCTATCCATGACCTGATTGTCTATCGTTTGAAACAGGAATCCATTGTGGAAAAAGGAGTGGAAGTAAACATGCCTACTGAACACGGGATGTTCCGTCTGATTCCTTTCCGCCAGAAATCAAACGGATTGGAGCACATGGCTATATTTAAAGGTACGTGGAGTGAAGACGAACCTATCCTGGTACGTGTTCATTCCTCTTGTGCTACAGGAGATATCCTTGGTTCGCAGCGTTGTGACTGTGGCGAGCAGTTGCATAAAGCGATGGAAATGATCGAAAAAGAAGGAAAAGGTGTAGTGGTTTATCTCAATCAGGAAGGACGCGGCATCGGTCTGATGGAAAAAATGAAAGCATACAAGCTCCAGGAAGACGGTATGGATACCGTTGATGCGAATATTTGCTTAGGACATCTTGCTGACGAACGTGATTATGGAGTAGGTGCACAGATCCTTCGTGAGCTGGGAGTACACAAAATGAGACTTTTGACAAATAATCCGGTAAAACGTGTTGGTTTGGAAGCCTATGGATTGGAGATTGTAGAAAACGTGCCTGTTGAAACAGTTCCTAATCCGTATAATGAGCGATACTTGAGAACAAAGAAAGAAAGAATGGGGCATACTTTACATTTTAATAAGTAAATTGCCATTTTGTTTTCATATATCAAATATTATCGCTTATTTTGCAGCGATTTTCACTCAACAACAATAAAATAGATACAAAATGAATCAATTATCAGATCGTTTGAACAGCTTGTCGCCGTCGGCGACGCTTGCCATGTCTCAAAAGAGCAACGAGCTCAAGGCACAAGGCGTTGATGTTATTAACTTAAGTGTAGGAGAACCTGATTTTAATACTCCTGACCACATCAAAGAAGCTGCGAAAAAAGCCGTAGATGATAACTTTTCCCGCTACTCTCCGGTACCGGGCTATCCGGCTTTGCGCAATGCTATTGTTGAGAAACTGAAAAAAGAAAACGGTCTTGAATATACAGCCGCCCAGATTTCGTGTGCAAATGGTGCAAAACAATCTGTTTGTAATACGATTCTTGTATTGGTAAATCCGGGTGACGAAGTAATCGTTCCGGCTCCTTACTGGGTAAGCTACCCGGAAATGGTGAAAATGGCAGAAGGTACTCCTGTTATCGTTTCGGCAGGTATCGAACAAGATTTCAAGATTACTCCGGAACAGCTGGAAGCTGCTATTACTCCGAAAACGAAAGCGTTGATTCTTTGTTCCCCGTCCAACCCGACAGGTTCTGTATATACAAAGGAAGAATTGGCCGGACTGTCTGCTGTATTGGCTAAACATCCGCAGGTGATCGTAATCGCTGACGAGATTTACGAACATATCAATTATATCGGCGCACATCAAAGTATCGCTCAATTCCCTGAAATGAAGGAACGTACAGTGATTGTAAACGGTGTATCCAAAGCGTATGCTATGACAGGATGGAGAATCGGTTTTATTGCCGGTCCGGAATGGATTGTAAAAGCTTGCAACAAGTTGCAAGGTCAGTACACTTCAGGTCCTTGCTCTGTTTCTCAAAAAGCTGCTGAAGCTGCATATACAGGAACACAAGAACCGGTAAAAGAGATGCAGAAAGCATTCGAACGTCGTCGTGACCTGATTGTGAAGTTGGCTAAAGAAGTTCCGGGATTTGAAGTAAACGTTCCGCAAGGTGCTTTCTACTTGTTCCCGAAATGCGATACTTTCTTTGGAAAGAGCAACGGCGAACGTAAGATTGCAGATTCGGATGATTTGGCAATGTACTTACTTGAAGAAGCTCACGTGGCTTGTGTAGGTGGTACCTCTTTTGGTGCTCCTGAATGTATCCGCATGAGTTATGCTACAAGCGATGAAAATATCGTAGAGGCTATCCGTCGTATCAAGGAAGCATTAGCTAAATTGAAATAAGAGTTCACCACAGATTACACGGATGAACACAGATTAAAAGATTTTTTTTATTGTTCAATATATGTTTAAATTGTAATTCCCTTGCTGCAATATGTTGTAGTGAGGGAATTTTTATTTAGTTGAATATAAATAACCTGTGTCCATCTGTGTAATCTGTGGTGAAGACAAGAAATAAAAAAGGCTGCCTTCCGTAGAAAGCAGCCTGTACATTTTTTGTAGCTTGTATTATTCAGCCGGGTGAATTGCTTCAGACGGACAAACGTCTGCGCAAGTACCACAGTCAGTACATACATCTGGGTTGATAGAATAGATATCACCTTCAGAGATAGCTTCTACCGGACACTCGTCAATGCAAGTTCCGCAAGCAATACAATCGTCACTAATTACGTAAGCCATTTTTCTAAGATTTAAATTATTAGTACTAATTTCTTCGGCAAAAATAAGGCTTTTATTGATTAGTTGTTATGCTTCGATGATTAAATTGACTTAATTTGTACGTCTTCTAAATAAGCAACCTCCCTATAATCTGCTATATTTTTCGTATTTTTGCACTCAAATTACTAATATATAGCGATTATGCCTTTAAATTTACCCGATAAACTACCTGCGATAGAGCTTTTGAAGGAAGAAAATATTTTTGTGATCGACACTTCCCGCGCTACGCAGCAAGATATTCGTCCGCTACGGATTGTGATTCTGAACCTGATGCCGTTGAAGATTACAACGGAAACAGACTTGGTGCGCTTACTTTCGAATACACCTCTTCAGGTGGAGATTTCGTTTATGAAGATCAAGAGTCACACGTCGAAGAATACGCCGATAGAACACATGAAAACGTTCTATACGGATTTCGACCAGATGCGTCACGAGAAGTATGATGGTATGATTATCACCGGAGCTCCTGTAGAACAGATGGACTTCGAAGAAGTGACCTATTGGGGTGAGATTACGGAAATCTTTGATTGGGCACGTACGCATGTCACTTCTACCTTATATATATGTTGGGCAGCGCAGGCCGGATTGTATCATCATTATGGAATTCCTAAATATCCGTTGGAAGAGAAAATGTTCGGCATCTTTGAGCATCGTGTACTGGAACCTTTCCATTCCATCTTCCGTGGTTTTGACGATTGTTTCTATGTGCCGCATAGCCGTCATACGGAAGTGCGCAGGGAAGATATTCTGAAAGTTCCGGAACTGACGTTGCTTTCCGAATCGAAAGAGGCCGGTGTCTATATGGCAATGGCACGGGGCGGACGTGAGTTCTTTGTCACGGGGCACTCTGAATATTCTCCGCTGACACTGGATACAGAATACCGCCGTGACTTGGATAAAGGCCTGCCAATAGAGATTCCCCGCAATTATTATATAGACGATGATCCTGAAAAAGGCCCGTTGGTACGTTGGCGTGCTCATGCCAATTTGTTGTTCTCCAACTGGTTGAACTACTTTGTTTATCAGGAAACACCTTACAACATCAATGATATTAAATGATAAAGCAGCGTAAAATAGAACTTCTCGCTCCGGCGAAAAACTTGGAATGTGGTATTGAAGCTATCAACCATGGTGCAGATGCTGTATATATCGGTGCTCCGAAATTCGGTGCCCGTGCGGCGGCTGTGAACTCATTGGAAGATATTGAAGCATTGGTGCAGCATGCTCATTTGTATAATGCACGTATTTATGTCACGGTCAATACGATTCTGAAAGAAGAAGAGTTGAAAGAGACGGAGGAGATGATTCATGCACTTTATCGGATTGGTGTCGATGCACTGATTGTACAGGATATGGGAATCACGAAACTGAACCTTCCTCCGATACCGCTTCATGCCAGTACGCAAATGGACAACCGTACGCCGGAAAAAGTGAAATTCCTTTGGGAAGCAGGTTTCCGTCAAGTGGTGTTGGCGCGGGAGTTATCGTTGCGTGAAATAAAGAAGATTCATGAAAGCTGTCCGGAAGTACCTTTGGAAGTATTTGTACATGGTGCTCTTTGTGTCAGTTATAGCGGGCAATGCTATGTTAGTCAAGCCTGTTTCGGTCGTAGTGCCAATCGTGGAGAGTGTGCACAATTCTGCCGTCTGCCTTTTAGTCTGGTAGATGCGGACGGGAAAGTGATTGTCAAAGACAAACATCTGCTTTCCCTGAAAGATATGAATCAAAGCGACGAATTGGAGCAACTACTGGATGCCGGAGCTTCTTCATTTAAAATAGAGGGACGACTGAAAGACGTATCTTATGTGAAGAATGTGACGGCTGCTTATCGCCAGAAACTGGATGCGATCTTTGCCCGTCGTCCGGAATATGTACGTGCTTCTTCGGGTACGTGTAGTTTCGAATTTAAACCACAACTCGATAAGAGTTTCAGTCGTGGATTCACGCATTATTTCCTGAATGGACGTGATAAAGAGATTTTCTCTTTCGACACTCCTAAGTCGCTGGGTGAAGAGATGGGAACCATGAAAGAGGTCCGGGGCAACTATCTGACAGTTGCCGGACTTAAATCCTTTAACAATGGAGACGGTGTTTGCTATATCGACGAACAGGGACGTTTGCAGGGTTTCCGTATCAACCGGGTGGACAGTAACAAACTCTATCCGCAGGAAATGCCCCGTATTAAGCCGCGTACTACACTGTATCGTAATTTCGACCAGGAATTTGAACGAATCCTTTCCCGCAAATCTGCCGAAAGGAAAATCGCAGTGAAAATCTTGCTTGCCGACAATAATTTTGGTTTCTCCCTGACATTGACTGATGAAGATGATAATAGCGTCACAATCACCCTCCCTCGTGAGAAAGAACTTGCCCGCACTCCACAGACGGACAATCTGAAAACGCAACTGTCCAAACTGGGGAATACACCTTTTGAAGCAAAAGAAATAGAAATATCCTTTACCGGAAATTGGTTTTTGCCAGCTTCAGTGTTAGCCGATTTCCGCAGACAGGCAATCGACCAATTGATAACTGCCCGTCGAATCAATTATCGTCAGGAATTGGCAGTATGGAAGTCAACGAGTCACGCTTTCCCACAAACTACATTAACCTATCTGGGGAATGTAATGAATACCCGTGCAGCTTCTTTCTATCAAGAGCATGGGGTACAACAGGTAGCGGCAGCATACGAAAAAGAAGCAGTGGAAGATGCGGTACTGATGTTCTGCAAACATTGTTTGCGCTATAGTATGGGCTGGTGTCCTATCCATCAACGGGTACGTTCGCCTTATAAAGAGCCCTATTATTTGGTGTCGAATGACGGCAAACGTTTTCGTCTGGAATTTGATTGTAAGAATTGTCAAATGAAAGTAAAGGCGGCACAATGAGGATAATTAATCACGGAATCATTCGTCACAGAGGACGTAGAGGAGACAACGTTTCAACTCATTCTTCCGGTACCGGTCGTTTGAACGGTTTGTGGAAGAGAGATGGAAAATTATTCTCCATGTTCTCTGTGTCTTCTATGTCATCCGTGTCTTATAGTAACTTTGTGTTCTCTGCATTCTCTATGGTGAAGTCTGTCATGGGCTTGCTATTGTGTCTGTTTCTGCTTTCGTCTTGTTATTATAAAACGCCTGCTCTGGATTCGGAGGAGCTGTCGAAGAAAACAAAAGATTCGCTGACTTACCTGTATGAACGCCATTATACATGGAATACAAACTTGGAAGTAGTCGATGATTCCATCTCTTTGGAATGCCTCCCAATAAAAGATACTTTTATTCAGTTGAATAGGGGGGATAGGGTAGTGGTTGCAGAGTTTGCGGTTCATCCTGCCGATAGTGTAGACAGCATTTGGGTGAAACTGGCACATACACAAGATGAACAGGGTTGGATACGTGAGAAAGAACTCAAGAAGTCATTTGTACCGACTGATAGTATTTCGCAGGCTATTCATCTTTTCAGCGATACACATGCCTCTTATTTTGTGGTTATTTTTGCTTTATTTGTTGGAGCTTATTTGTTTCGCGCTTTCCGTCGGAAGCAGTTGCAGATGGTTTATTTTAATGATATTGACAGTGTTTATCCCCTGTTTCTTTGTTTATTGATGGCTTTCAGTGCAACGATTTACGAATCAATGCAGGTCTTTGTACCGGAAACGTGGGAACATTTTTATTTCAATCCAACTTTGTCACCTTTCAAAGTTCCTTTCATTCTCTCTGTTTTTCTGTTGAGTATTTGGTTGTTTCTGATAGTAGCTTTGGCGGTGTTGGATGATTTGTTCCGACAATTGACTCCCGCTGCGGCTATCTTTTATCTGCTGGGACTGATGTCCTGCTGTATTTTCTGTTATTTCTTCTTTATCCTGATGACACATATCTATATCGGTTATCTATTCCTGGCCTTTTTTATTTTGGTTTTTGCGAAGAAGGTCTATCGAAACATTGGGTATAAGTATCGTTGCGGACATTGCGGGGAGAAACTAAAAGAGAAAGGTATATGCCCCCATTGTGGAGCGATTAACGAGTGATTTTATTATCTGTTTTATTTCTGAATAACTTTTCAAATGATGGAAATCAGACCTACCGAAATAAAAGATCTCCCTTTAGTGATGGAGATTTATGACTATGCCCGTGCCTTTATGCGTGCAACCGGGAACACGACCCAATGGATTGACGGCTATCCGTCGGAAGCATTGATTCGTCGGGAAATTGAAGAGAGTCATAGCTTTGCCTGCATAGATGAACAAGGAGAAATTCTGGGAACTTTTTGTTTCATCTTGGGAGAAGATCCTACTTATCAACAGATTTATGAAGGTGCATGGCTCAATGACGAACCTTATGGAGTGATTCACCGGTTGGCAACGAACGGAAAGCAGAAAGGGGTGTCGGAAGCTTGTCTGGACTGGTGTTTCGAACGTTGGCCTAATGTCCGGGTAGATACTCACCGGGATAATAAGGTCATGCAACATATACTGACGAAGTATGGCTTTCAACGTTGCGGTATCATTTATGTAAAGAATGGGACGGAGCGTATCGCTTATCAGATGGAGCGTTTGCATGGTGGGGTGGAGGAATCTGATCGTACTGAAGTATAGGTCAGGCACGTTGGATTATGAACGAAGCAGTCTTAGGTATAAGCAAACTGATAGCAAGCAGTAGGTAAACTAATGCCGAAGCATTGATAAAGTTCCGGTAAGGTGCCGGTATAGTTGTGTGAGGGTACCGCTATCTTTACCTTCCCACGGCCGTGGTAACTTCTTCCCACAGTCGTGACGAGATCCTCCCACGGCCGTGAAGAGATGCTACCACGGCTGTGGAGAGTTAAGGATAGCGTAGGTCTGACAGAACAATACCGATTGGGTAAATTAAGTATAACGGCTTTATAATGCAAACTTCATAGGGACATACGTTCTTCTATCCCGTATTCTATGCTGTTAATCTACAAAGAGACAGGCTGACAATAAAAGATTCGGACTTTTATTGTCAGCCTGTTTGGGGTTATTGTCAGCGCTTATTGTCAGCTGTTAATGCGTTGAAAATCATTGTTCTATATGGATGAAATCTTTAGCTGACAATAAAAAGACTAAATAATATCCTTATGAGTAAAAATGATTAGAAGCGGCAGCGAAGATCTACCCCAAATTGCATTGGGCGTCCTTTCTGCATGAAACCTTTGTTCATTGTTTCGAAATAGAAGGCTGCATAGTCTTTATTCAGGAAGTTGCGTGCCCAGAAACTAATCATTGCGTCACCGATTTCCAGATTCGTTCTCCAGTTGAGTGTGCCATAGAAGGATTGGCTGACGTCGTTTTGTTCAGTCCAATAGATACGTCCGGCAGCGTTATAGTTCGCTTGGAACACAACCCGGTCGAAGATAGAACGTGGGCTGCAGGTGATGGCATATTCTCCACCGATATTTAAGGTATGCTTGGGGACGAAGGGAACATATTTGCCATTATAATCTGCAGTTACTTTAAAACTGCCGTCTTTTTGCTCTTCTGTGATTACATAATCTGTAAAGGTGGCATACGTATATCCGTAACTGGCATTCAGGCTAAGCTCTTTTGTCACACTGGCACGAAGGGCTGCTTCTGCACCATAGCTGCGACTTTTTCCCGCATTGATAGTGATACGCCCCAAACCACTTTCTGCAAATTGGGAGAGTTGTTGGTCGCGGGTATCCATGTAGAATGCTGCGACGTCGGCCCAAAGTCTGCCTTCCCATAGAGTAAGATGACTACCTACTTCGTAGTTCCACGAATATTCGGGTTTGTAAGTGGTGGACGCTTTTACATCAATTTCTTTTGCAGGCACCATTTGGTCCATCATTTTAATAATAGTTTCTCCCCATATAGCATCTTGCCCTATTGTCGGACTTTCTTTGATGGCATTCATCATCGAATTTTTCAATTCTGTTTGTGATAAGTCAGAGAACATTTGGATGTTATATCCTCCCGAACGATATCCCCGGGTAACGGTGGCATAAACGTTATTTTGATTTTTCCATTCATATTGAATAGCAAATTTGGGTAGAAGCTGTACATAATCAGTCGAGAGCTTACCTACGAAAGAGGCCGGAGCTTTCATATTCTGATCGGACAGGTTGATTTGGTTGGGGCCCATAGCTAAGTGAAAATCGAAACCAAAATCGATAGGAGTGCTAAGAGAATTATACTTCATACTGATTTTCTCGTAATCGAGCCGGAGGCCGGCTGTAACGGACAGCCCTTCTATGAACAAGTTGTTGAAAGTAGACTGATGATAAAGTGCACCGCTAAGAGTCGGGGTATCGAAAGTTCCTCCTACGCTTAAAGTCGGGTTGTGTACACTCATTCCCATGGTGGGAGCTCCGGGTTTGGCAGATGCTTCTTTAAAAGCGGCATTAGCGTTGTTTTCAATGACCGACTTCACTCCTTCTTCTTTAAACAAAACAGGACCTGTAGTATGCAACCATTGGTAGAATCCGAAAGCTCCCGTAGCCCATTGCCATCTTTTTCCGGGTTTGGCTTTCAACACAATCTCTTCGGAAATGGTGTTTGCACGTTGCTTTTGCTCAATATTGAAAATATCTCTTTCTGTGAAATCCTGATCGAGGAACATACGGTCATTCAGGTTCTGATAACCTGTCACGGCACTTAATATAAAGTTGTTAGCTTGATATTCGATGTTAACACCGGAGTTGAGCAATCCACGGCGATAGCTACTACGTTCGTTATATGAAATCTTTCCGATATAATCTGCCCGGTCTTCAGTCAGTTCTTTACCATTTTCTTGCGCTTTAGCTATCGCACTGGGAGTAATCCCGGTATAGTAATAGGGATATCCGCCCTGATCGCTGTATTCATAGCTAAGAGTCATATCTATTTTCAGGTTCGATGTAGGCAGGTAAATTCCACGGAAACGTCCGCCACCGGCATTACTCTTGTCTACTTTTTCGTTATTTCTTGCCGAATTTTCAAAGAAGCCACCGGTGTGTTCGTAGAAACCTCCGGTAGAAAAAGCGAATTGGTCGGATATACAGTGATAATGGGTGAGTGAAACATTATAATTATTGTAAGTCGCTGCTCCCATACGGATATCAGTACCTTGATAAGTGAAAGGAGATTTAGTATGTACCTTGATAAGCCCTCCCATCGTGTTACGCCCGTAGAGAGTACCTTGTGGCCCGCGAAGAATATCAATACGTTCGATATCAGCATAGTTGAAGTCGAAAGCGGATTTGTCGATATAAGGGATATTGTCTACATAAAGTCCTACGGACGGAGTATTGATGCGTGAACCGATTCCACGGATATAAATCGAAGTAGTCAGTTTGGAACCATAGTCAGGGATAAACAGGTTGGGAACAATACCTGTCAGGTTCTTCACGGAATTTACCTGATTGGCGCGCATATTGTCTTGCGATAAAACGGTGGCGGCTACCGGCAGATCACGTAGTTTACGGTTTTCTTTTGGAGTAGCAATCACTACCACCTCTTCGATGTCTACTATTTTTAGTGAGTCTTTTGGGAAATCTTCAGCCCATGCTGTCCCTGTCGTTAGGAGCATGAGGGCAATCATAATCTTCTTTGTCTTCATCTGCTGTTAATTTATCTGGTGCAAAGTAACGGCAAATATAGATGACGGTCAATCCTCATTTATTAGGATTATGACTTATTTTTTAAGAAGTCAGATTCGGTCAGCTTCGATATATCCGTTCATTACAGCATAAATAGTCAGCCCGGAGACGGACTTAATGCCTAATTTCTCCGTGATATTTTTTCGGTGAGTGATAACGGTAGTCAGGCTGATATTCAGTTTATCTGCTATTTCTTTGTTGATTAATCCTTTGGTTATCAGTACGAGCACTTCTATTTCACGGGCGGATAGAATTTCCTGATGAGGCTGCATCGGAGGCATGGGTGGCATATCTTTTACCGGATAACCGTCATGGTGAGCATGTTGGTGAAGTTTCAATATGTTTTTCACCAACTCTTCTTCGGATTCATGAATGTTGAGTACGGGTACACCGGACAGTTGGAATTGCGGACTGTCGCTTGCCAATACAATCGTTTTTCGTTTCCGGGGGAGAAAGAAAGCATTGTGCTCCACGTAAATCTGTGCGGAAATGAAATAGTGGGCATACATATCGGGAGTATCGTCCATCAGTTCGCTGAAGTGATGAAAAGTCCGTATGGTTGCCATAGGAATCATTTCCTCCAGGATTCCTTTCAGACCGAGACAGGTCAATGTGTTGGCTTCTACAATTGCTATTTCGGGTTGATAATTCATTTTAGTGTAAGTTTAATTAATGATTGAAATAGTTGGCTACTGCTTCTGCACATCGTTCGCCGTCCACTCCGGCAGACACAATTCCTCCGGCATAGCCTGCCCCTTCTCCGCAAGGAAATAATCCACGAACGGTGACATGTTGCAGAGTATCCTTATCGCGTATGATACGAACGGGAGAAGAAGTTCGTGTTTCCACACCAATCATTACTGCCTCATTAGTCAGGAATCCGTGACTGCTGCGTCCGAATTGTTGGAAACCAAGAGATAACCTTTTGCTAATAAATGATGGCATCCAGAAATGAAGTGGAGACGAAATCAATCCCGGATTATAGGATGACTCGGGCAAATCGTAACTCAATTTCTTGCGGGTAAAATCCAGCATGCGTTGCGCCGGAGCGGTCTGTCGTCTGCCTCCCTGCAACCAGCATTGACGTTCCAATTCCTCTTGAAAGTGAAGAACAGATAGTAACTGTGAATTAATCTCTGAAAGTTGTGAACTTTTCAAATTTGGATTCAGTGCCATCAGCTGTTCATCTTGTTGGGCAGCCAATTCTTCATTCCTCATTTTTAATTTTTCATTTCCCAAATCCTCCGGTTGAATTTCCACTACCATTCCCGAATTACTCCACCGTGACCCACGGTTGGCAGGAGACATGCCGTTTACTACCACTTGTTCCGGTCCGCTGGCAGCAGGAACGATAAAGCCGCCGGGACACATACAGAAACTATATACTCCTCTGCCTTCTGCCTGTGTTACAAAGCTGTATTCTGCAGCGGGCAGGTATTTGCCCCGTCCATTCTTATTATGGTATTGTATTTGATCGATCAACATTGCCGGATGTTCGAGACGTACCCCGACAGCGATTCCTTTCGCTTCAATCGTCACATTATTGGCAGCCAGCCAACGATATACATCTCTTGCAGAATGTCCGGTTGCCAGTATCACAGGTCCGAGAAAGGTCTTTCCTGTATTTGTTTCGATACCTTTGACTTCATCGTTCTCAATAATCAATGCATCCATTCGTGTCTGGAAATGTACTTCTCCGCCACATTCGATAATGGTGTTCCGCATATTTTCAATGACACGTGGCAATTTGTCTGTTCCGATATGCGGATGCGCATCCACCAATATCGAAGTTGAAGCTCCATGCTGGCAAAATACGTTCAGAATCTTATCTACATTTCCTCTCTTCTTGCTCCGGGTATAGAGCTTCCCATCCGAGTAAGCTCCTGCACCTCCTTCTCCGAAACTGTAATTCGATTCCGGATCAACAGTGTGTTCCCTGCTGATTTGTGCCAGGTCTTTTTTACGTTCGCGCACGTCTTTTCCACGTTCGATGACGATAGGGCGTAATCCAAGTTCAACAAGGCGTAAAGCAGCGAATAATCCGCCGGGACCTGCGCCAACGACAATCACTTGCGGTTTTCCTTCTACATTATTATATATAGTACGTTCGTACTCATCTTCTTGCGGCATTTCCTTGATGTATGCCCTTACCTTCAGATTGACGAAGATAGTCCGCTGGCGTGCATCAATACTCCGTTTCAAGATTCGGGTAGCGGTGATGTCACGTAAATTCAGATCTTTTTCTTTAGAAAGATATTCCTTTAATTTCTGTTCGTTTGCTGCGATTTCGGGAAGTATACGGAGTTGGTATTCTTGTGTCATTTAGTTATTATTGATATTGTTTTCGATTATCCAATTAGAAAAACGGGCTATTTATGCATCAGTGTCTTATCCGAATAAAGCCCTGAACGCCTCTTCTACTTTTCTCACCGGTACTAATTCTATCTTCAGTTTTTGGGTATCAATCCCTTGCAAGTTATATTTAGGTAGCAAGAAACGTTTGAAACCTAACTTTTCAGCTTCACCGATACGCTGTTCAATTCGATTCACAGGACGTATCTCTCCCGACAGACCGATTTCTCCCGCCATACAAACTTCCGGTTCAATGGCTGCATCCATATTGGAAGAAAGGATTGCACTGATAACCGGCAGATCGATAGCCGGATCATTCACTTTCAATCCTCCGGCAATATTCAGGAACACATCTTTCTGTGCCAACTTAAATCCCACCCGCTTTTCGAGAACAGCCAGCAGCATATTCATTCTTCTCAAATCGAAACCGGTTGCCGAACGTTGCGGATTTCCGTAGACTGCAGAGCTTACCAAAGCCTGTGTCTCAATCAAAAACGGGCGAATCCCCTCAATGGCGGAGGCAATGGCTACCCCGCTCATCCCTTCATGATCCTGACTTAGCAAAAGTTCGGAAGGATTACTCACTTGGCGCAACCCATCCTGACGCATTTCATAAATACCTAATTCTGCCGTACTACCGAAACGATTCTTGATACTGCGTAGAATACGATACATATAATGTTGGTCGCCCTCAAATTGAAGAACAGTATCTACGATATGTTCCAGCACTTTAGGTCCTGCAATACTTCCTTCCTTATTAATATGTCCGATCAGCAATACAGGCGTATGTGTTTCTTTCGCAAAACGAAGAATAGACGCCGAACACTCTCTGACTTGCGCTATACTTCCGGGAGACGATTCGATACTTTCGGTGGAAATAGTCTGTATAGAGTCGATAATCACTAAATCGGGATTCGTATTCTTGATATGCACATAAATCTGTTCGAGTGAAGTCTCGCAAACGATCAGGCAATCGCTGGAAGTGTCAGAGAGACGGTCGGCACGAAGTTTCAGCTGTCGTGCACTCTCTTCACCGGATACATAAAGAATCTTCTTTTCCGGCATGTGCAGTACGGTCTGCATGACGAGCGTCGATTTACCGATTCCCGGTTCGCCGCCTATCAGGACAAGAGAACCCTGTACAAGTCCGCCCCCCAATACACGATTCAGTTCATCATCGTGCATATTGATGCGTGGCTCGTCGTCTGCCTCTATATCGCTAAGTGCCAGTGGCTTGGGCTTCTGTGTTTCAATGCCCGACACCGGACGGCGGTTAGTGGGTTCTTTCCGTACGATTTCTTCAACATACGTATTCCATTCTCCACACGACGGACATTTACCCACCCATTTCGGTGAATCCTGTCCGCAATTACTGCATACATATACGGTTTTCTCTTTTGCCATCGAAATTCCTTTCTTCTTGTAGGGTACAAAAATAGGGATAATTTATTAGAAATAAGTTATCCCTGCCTAATAGAAATAGATGAAGCCTACAGAGTTATCTCTCCTGCTATCGAACGGTTCATCCGGTCGCGTACCTCATCCGGGGTATATCCATGTCCCAGTAAGAACATTAATTTAGTGACTGCCGATTCCGTTGTACTGTCATATCCGGAGACAACGCCTGCCTGCAATAACTGGTATCCTGTTTCGTAACGTTCCATTTCTACCATTCCTGCGCTGCATTGTGTTACGTTGACAATCACAATTCCACGTTCACTGGCCTGACAGAGCCGGCGTATAAACCATTCCTTTCGGGGAGCATTCCCCGAACCGTATGTTTCGAGCACAACCGCCTTTAAACCTTCAATCCCCAGAATGGTGGCAATTACATTTTCCTGGATGCCCGGAAAGAGCTTCAGTACCACTACATTGGTATCCAGCAAATAGTGCGGTTTCAATTCCCGTTCTTCACCATTTCCGTGAATTTGTACATTATTATATTTAATATGGATTCCCGCTTCCGCCAATACCGGATAATTGAAAGAACGGAATGCATTGAAGTTTTCTGCATTCATCTTTGTCGTACGGTTTCCCCGCATCAGGTGATTTTCAAAGAAGATGCATACTTCGGGCACCAGTGCCCTTCCTTCCTTGTTTTGTGCAATGGCAATCTCGATACTGGTCATCAGATTTTCCTTTCCGTCCGTGCGGAGTACGCCGATGGGAAGCTGTGAGCCTGTGAGGATAACAGGTTTGTCCAGTCCTTCCAGCATAAAACTTAGTGCGGAAGCGGTATAAGCCATCGTGTCCGTTCCGTGCAGGATGACGAAGCCGTGGTAACGATTGTAGTTGTCATGAATAATGCGTACCAGCTTCCGCCACATATCCGGTTCCATGTCCGACGAATCCATCGGAGGATCAAACTGATAGGTGTCAATTGGAAAATTGAACTTTTGCAGTTCGGGGATATACTTTTGCAGTTGCTCGAAGTTAAAGTTCTCCAGAGCACCTGTCGCGGCATTCTCAATCATACCAATTGTTCCACCGGTGTATATTAACAATACGGAAGTATTTAATGGGCTCATAAGCTGATTTTGTGCGATTGTTTTCGCAAATATAATAATAGATTTGATAAATAAGTAACAAAATGTCATAAAAGTGAAGGCGAATGACCGGATAAAGCGCAGGCGAAAGATTCTTTTTATCAGAAAAAAACCGAAAAAAGTGATAGATTGAACGTTTTTATTATTACTTTTGCGACACTTATCAAAAACAAGAGTAGAAACAAGGACTATGATGAAGTACTATCCACATACAGTCACATCCATGTGTACCATGACCCTTAGGGGTTAATGGATAGTTTTTGTGTATCTACGTGATTCACGCTTGTATAAGCAGGCAAAATTCAAATTCAATTTTATTCGTAAACAACCAATCGTTCTGTAAAAAGCAAACTTCAGGACATTGCATTTAAATAAGTATCTTCATGAAAGTAATGAAATTCGGCGGAACATCCGTAGGTTCCGTGAACAGCATTTTAAGCGTAAAGAGAATTGTAGAGTCGGCAAATGAGCCGGTAATTGTAGTTGTTTCCGCATTGGGAGGCATCACTGACAAATTGATAAATACATCGAAGATGGCGGCAGTGGGAGATTCAGCCTATGAGGGTGAGTTCCGCGAAATCGTTTACCGTCATGTGGAGATGATTAAGGAGGTGATTCCTGCCGGAGAAAAGCAAGTATCGTTGCAACGTCAGATTGGCGAACTACTGAACGAATTGAAGGATATCTTTCAGGGAATTTACCTGATTAAAGACCTTTCCCCGAAGACTTCGGATACAATCGTCAGCTATGGTGAACGCCTTTCATCGATCATCGTCACCGCACTGATTGAGGGAGCAAAATGGTTCGATTCGCGCACTTTTATCAAGACGGAAAGAAAGCATAGCAAGCACACGCTGGATACAGAATTGACTAATAAACTGGTGAAAGAGGCTTTCCAGTCTATTCCTAAAGTAGCGCTGGTGCCGGGATTCATCTCTTCGGATAAAACGACAGGGGATGTAACAAACCTCGGACGCGGTGGCTCGGACTATACGGCTGCCATTATTGCTGCGGCGCTGGATGCGGCAAGTCTGGAAATCTGGACGGACGTAGATGGATTTATGACGGCTGATCCGCGTGTCATTTCGACTGCTTATACGATTACGGAATTGAGTTACGTAGAAGCGACCGAACTTTGTAACTTCGGCGCAAAGGTGGTTTATCCGCCGACTATCTATCCCGTATGTCACAAGAATATTCCTATTATAATAAAGAATACATTCAACCCGGATGGAGTGGGAACGGTTATCAAACAAGAAGTTTCCAACCCGCAGAGCAAGGCTATCAAGGGGATTTCCTCCATCAACGACACAAGTCTGATTACTGTTCAGGGTCTTGGTATGGTAGGTGTGATCGGTGTAAACTACCGCATTTTTAAAGCATTGGCAAAGAATGGAATCAGCGTGTTCCTCGTCTCACAGGCTTCATCGGAAAACAGTACTTCTATCGGTGTGCGTAATGCCGATGCCGACCTGGCTTGTGAAGTGCTGAACGAAGAATTTGCGAAAGAAATAGAGATGGGGGAGATTTCTCCGATTCTGGCGGAAAGAAATCTGGCAACAGTGGCTATTGTAGGTGAGAATATGAAACATACACCGGGTATCGCAGGTAAACTTTTCGGTACACTGGGACGTAATGGTATCAACGTTATCGCTTGTGCACAGGGAGCTTCGGAAACCAATATCTCTTTTGTGGTCGATTCCAAATCCTTGCGTAAATCATTGAACGTAATCCACGATTCTTTCTTCCTCTCCGAATATCAGGTATTGAACCTCTTTATCTGTGGTGTCGGTACGGTAGGGGGCAGTCTGGTAGAACAGATTCGTTGCCAGCAACAAAAGCTGATGATGGAAAACGGACTGAAACTCCATGTAGTAGGCATCATTGATGCAGCCAAGGCAATGTTCAGCCGTGAAGGTTTCGACCTCGCCAACTTCCGTGAAGAACTGTTGGAAAAGGGCAAGGACAGCAGCTTGCAAACCATCCGCGACGAGATTATCGGAATGAATATCTTTAATTCTGTATTTGTAGACTGTACGGCCAGCGCTGACATCGCATCGCTTTACAAAGATTTCCTGCAACACAATATCTCTGTGGTAGCAGCCAATAAGATTGCGGCTTCTTCCGCTTATGAAAACTATCGTGAACTGAAAACGATTGCCCGCCAACGGGGTGTGAAGTATCTGTTCGAAACAAACGTAGGTGCAGGTCTTCCGATCATCAATACAATTAATGACCTGATTCATAGCGGTGACAAGATTCTGAAGATTGAAGCGGTGCTTTCCGGTACACTGAACTATATATTTAATAAAATCAGCGCCGATATTCCTTTCAGCCGTACCATCAAAATGGCACAGGAAGAACGCTACTCTGAACCGGACCCACGTATTGACTTGAGTGGAAAAGATGTGATCCGTAAACTGGTGATTCTGGCACGTGAAGCCGGATACCGTCTGGAACAGGAAGATGTTGAAAAGAACCTCTTTGTTCCGAATGACTTCTTCGAAGGTTCTCTGGAAGATTTCTGGAAACGTGTTCCAAGTCTCGACGCAGACTTTGAAGCCCGTCGCCAGGTATTGGAAAAAGAAAACAAGCACTGGCGTTTCGTCGCCAAACTGGAGAATGGAAAAGCCTCCGTCGGCCTGCAGGAAGTAGGAGCCAACCATCCGTTCTACGGCTTGGAAGGCAGCAACAATATTATCCTGCTCACTACGGAACGCTATAAAGAATATCCGATGATGATTCAAGGATACGGTGCCGGTGCCGGCGTAACGGCTGCCGGAGTATTTGCCGACATCATGAGTATCGCAAACGTTTAATAAATTAAAAATTGAGAATTAAAAATTGAGGAATACCATTCGGAAACGGATCTAAGGCTTTCTTTCATTTTTTAATTCTCAATTCTCAATTCTCAATTTATGAAGCATATTATCATATTGGGAGACGGAATGGCCGATTGGCCAGTGAAGTCATTAGGGGACAAGACGCTCCTGCAATATGCAAAGACGCCTTATATGGATAAGCTAGCTCGCATGGGACGTAACGGCCGCCTGATTACTGTGGCGGAAGGTTTCCATCCGGGTAGTGAAGTTGCCAATATGTCCGTGTTGGGATATAATTTGCCAAAGGTATATGAAGGTCGCGGACCGCTGGAAGCTGCCAGTATTGGTGTGGATCTGAAACCGGGCGAGATGGCAATGCGCTGTAATTTGATTTGTGTGGAAGGAGATATTCTGAAGAATCACTCCTCCGGACATATATCTACGGAAGAAGCAGATGTATTGATTCAATATTTGCAAGAAAAACTGGGCAATGACCGCGTACGCTTTCATACAGGAGTTCAGTACCGCCATCTATTGGTTATCAAGGGAGGTAATAAAGAACTGGATTGTACACCTCCGCATGATGTACCTTTGAAACCTTTCCGTCCATTGATGGTGAAACCATTGGTTCCGGAAGCGCAAGAAACGGCAGATCTGATTAACGACCTGATTCTGAAATCACAGGAATTGCTGAAAGATCATCCATTGAATCTGAAACGTATGGCAGAAGGTAAAGATCCTGCGAACAGTATTTGGCCCTGGAGTCCCGGTTACCGTCCGCAGATGCCTACTTTCTCCGAGACTTTCCCACAGGTAAAGAAAGGAGCAGTCATCTCGGCTGTCGATCTGATAAACGGAATCGGTTATTATGCTGATTTACGTCGCATCGCAGTAGAGGGAGCGACCGGACTTTATAATACGAACTATGAAAACAAAGTGACCGCTGCCTTGGAAGCATTGAAGACGGATGATTTTGTTTATCTGCATATCGAAGCCAGTGATGAGGCCGGACACGAAGGAGACATCAACTTGAAACTTCTCACTATCGAGAATCTTGATAAACGTGCCGTAGGTCCTATTTATGAAGCAGTGAAAGATTGGGACGAACCGGTAGCCATTGCTGTATTGCCCGATCATCCTACTCCCTGTGAGCTTCGGACTCATACATCTGATCCCATTCCGTTTCTTATCTGGTATCCGGGTATCGAGTCGGACGAAGTGCAGACGTATGATGAAATAGCCGCTTGCAACGGTAGTTACGGACTTCTGAAAGAAGACGAGTTTATAAAAGAATTCATGAAATAAGTCACCACAGATTATGAAATATTATAGTACGAATAAACAAGCACCTGTTGCCTCACTGCAAGAAGCGGTGGTAAAAGGGCTTGCTGCCGACAAAGGGCTGTTTATGCCTATGTCTATCAAACCTCTTCCACAGGACTTTTACGATACGATTGATAGTTTATCCTTTCAGGAAATTGCTTATCGCGTAGCCGATGCTTTCTTCGGTGAGGATATTCCTGCCGATACGCTGAAACAGATTGTATATGATACATTAAGTTTCGATGTACCTTTGGTTAAGGTGGCAGATAACATCTATTCACTTGAACTTTTCCACGGACCGACGTTAGCATTTAAAGATGTAGGCGGTCGTTTCATGGCGCGTCTTTTGGGATACTTCATTAAAAAAGAAGGACAAAAGAATGTCAATGTATTGGTAGCTACTTCCGGTGATACGGGAAGTGCTGTTGCCAACGGCTTTCTGGGTGTGGAAGGTATTCATGTGTATGTGCTTTATCCGAAAGGAAAAGTGAGCGAAATACAGGAGAAGCAATTCACTACGCTCGGACAGAATATTACTGCGCTTGAAGTGGACGGAACATTTGATGATTGTCAGGCATTGGTGAAATCTGCTTTCATGGATAAAGAATTGAATGAACACCTTTCGTTGACTTCTGCCAACTCCATCAATGTAGCCCGTTTCTTGCCGCAGGCATTCTATTATTTCTATGCTTATGCACAATTGAAACGTGCCGGAAAAGCTGATAATGCTGTAATCTGTGTACCTAGTGGAAACTTCGGAAATATCACCGCCGGATTGTTTGGCAAGAAGATGGGTTTACCCGTGAAGCGTTTCATTGCTGCCAATAACCGCAACGATATTTTCTATCAATATCTGCAGACAGGTAAATATAATCCCCGTCCGTCTATCGCAACGATTGCTAATGCTATGGACGTAGGCGATCCGAGTAACTTTGCCCGCGTACTCGATTTATATAGTGGTTCACATGCTGATATCTCTGCCGAGATTTCAGGAACAACTTATACCGATGAGCAAATCCGCGAAACGGTGAAGGAAACCTGGAAAGAACATCATTATCTCCTTGATCCTCATGGTGCTTGTGGATATCGTGCGTTGGTAGAAGGCTTGAAAGAGGGAGAAACAGGTGTATTCCTTGAAACGGCTCATCCTGCCAAGTTCCTCGAAACAGTGGAAAGCATTATTGGAGAAGCGGTAGAAATCCCTGCCAAATTGCAGGAATTTATGAAAGGCGAGAAAAAAAGCCTTCAAATGACAAAAGACTTTGCGGACTTCAAGAAGTATTTGTTGACGCTTTAATCCTCTTCTTCCTATGAATGAATTTGTGCCACCTTGTTGGCACGGTTGTGCCATCGAAGTGTCACGGTCGTGCCAACAAGGTGGCACAATTGTGACAATAGGGTGGCATAAACCGGATAATTGCAATATAGTTTATATAGAAGCTAAGAATACTAAATATTCTCCCGTACAATGAACAGTAAACTCATTTGCTGTTGCTTCATTAAGCGTTCCTTGCCACCAATTAGTAAAATCACTAAGAGGATAAACTAATCCCTCTCCTTGCAATCCTTTCGCTCCGAAATTGAAAATAGAAACTTGTTGCCCCGGATGAGAGGCGAAAGCTTGCGTGTCTTTGGCGGGGATAAACATACCATAATCGGTAATGGTACGTACCTCGATACCATCTTTCATGTAGTCGATCAGCAGACTGATGTTTCCTAATGTATGATCTTCCCGTTTGCCGGTGGCTCCGACAATGGCAATTCTTCGGAATCCTTTCTTTTGCAGGAAATGAACAGCTTTGGTTTGGTCGTTCGTTTCTTGATCCGCTATCTGATGTACAATAGGGGAGAAAAGTTCTTTATATTCCGGTGAAAGAGAATCCCCGTCACCGATAATTACATCGGGGGTATGCCCACGCAGGATATATTCATTGGCAGCCCCGTCACAACAAACTACAAATTCTGCATTTTTCAGCATTTGCAGGGGAAGAGGATGGCTGGGATATTCGCCATTGGCTAGTATCACGGCTTCGGGAGTATAGTGTTCGTATTTCATTGTATGCTCATTAATTTTTTCCACTTAAAATAGCCAAAGATAGCTATAATGGAGTAAAGTCCATACAAAGCGGAAGTAAAATAAAGGTCTTTGTAGATATAAAGTCCGCAGCAGACAATATCCACAAGAATCCAGGCAAACCATTGCTCGACGTATTTGCGTGCCAGCATCCACATACCGACAATGCTCAATGCGGTAGTAAAGCTATCTAGCCAGGGAACATTGCTATCCGTATATGCTATCAGTATCCATGCAATACCGAGGAAAGAAACGACGAATACCAGAAAAAGAGGCAAGTAACATTTTCCCGGAGTATGTACGATAGGAAGATCTTTGGATTTTTCCCCTCCCCACATCCAGAAGAACCAGCCGTAGATGGCAGCTATCAGGTAGTAGATATTGATGCCAAAGTCAGCATACAATCCGGCTTTGTAATATACGAAGATGTAGATGGCAGGCATCACAATGCCCGCTATCCAAAGGTAGATACTTGCCCGGTACTCTAACCAAAGGTAGATCAGCCCGACAATCGTACCGAATATTTCCAGAAAATTCAATTCCATAACTCTGTGTGATTAAAAGCGGAAAGAAACATGTCCCATAACGTTTGTTCCTGCTTGTGCAGCATATCCGGCATAGTTTCCCCGATTTTCCAGCGTATCGGTGTAGTCACTTGATGCCCAGCCGTTGTTTTCATATTTTTCATTAAACAGATTGTATACAGTAAATCCTACGGTGACTTCTTTCAGTACTTTCTTGGGACGGAAGCTGTACGCCAGATTGAGGTTGCTGACAAAATACTTATCAAGAGTCAGTTCTTCAACTTCTGCGTTTGTCATATACTGTTTGCTCACGAACTGTGATTGCAGGGCAGCTTCGAATCCCTTATAATTGAATGAGAAACGATTGTTGAGTAAGAAGTCCGGTGAGAAAGCAATGTGAGTGTCTTTATGCTTTATCTGAATAGTCGGGAGAGAAGTAGAGCTACCGTCGTCATTATAGTGGTAGCCCGGCAGGCTCTCTACGAAATCCTGAATACGGTTTTTGCTCCATGTAGCGTTGATATCCCATTGAAACCATTTGCACGGTTTGATTCCCAGCATGATTTCGATTCCCATGCGATAACTGTCCGGCACGTTTTCGGTCAGTGCTTCACCTATATCGTTTAAGGCTCCGGTCAGAACCAGTTGGTCGGTATAGTCCATGTAGTAGAAGTTTGCACCTGCTGTCAGCCATTGGTTGGCGAAGGTATATCCTGCTTCATAGTCGAGCAGCTTTTCTGCTTTGGGGTACGAGTCCGGATCACCATCCGTATAATTGTTTCTTGTTGGCTCTTTTTGAGCAACCGAGAAAGAGGCATAGACACGATGGTTGGAAGTGATGTTCCAGTTTAATCCTACTTTCGGATTAAAGAAATCGAACTTTTTATCTACTGCCAGTGGACGCAGCGTATTCTTACTCCAGTCATATTTATCATTGTTTCCGTCGATGGTATAGTTGATGTGGCGATACTGGAGATCGGCATAAGCACTTAGTCCTCTAGTAAGATCGTAGTTCGCTTTCAGATAAATATTTCCATCGGTCTTCTTGGATTTGTTGCGGTAATATTCATGGTCGGGAGATAGAGAACCTACGTAGTTTTTCACCCAGGGAACTCTTCCGAAGTTATTGCCCCGGTATTGATTTAATCCGCCGCCCAGGGATGCACTTAGCCTGTTGGCTGTGTAATTGAGAGAAAAAACGCCGCCGCCGAATTTGTTGTCCATCTTCTTTTGACGGACTAAATCGCTTTTAGATACTTCGGTTCCATCTATTGTAAATGGTTTTAAACCATATTCTATCAGGTATCTGCCGTCTTTGTACTCTTCGTAATAACCGTCACCTTTGGTATAATGTAAGGCAACGTTCAGATTCCAGGCTGTCGAGAAAGTATGATTGAAGAGAAGCTGATAATTCTTTTGCAGATAATTATCTGTTTGGTCGTCGTAATAATATTTTTTGCCGTTGGCATCAGTGTACATTTCCCCGCAAGGATTGTAGCGTCTGCCGAATTTTTCCATTTGCTCTTTTGTTGCGTATCCCCAAGCATGATATGTTTTTTCTTTTCCGGCAAATGCAATGAGCTTCACAGATGTGTTTTCTGCAAAATAACCTCCTTGCAGGTAGTAAGAGTTCAAGTCCACCGAAGCACGGTCTATGTATCCGTCTGTACCGATATTGGAAAGGCGGGCGTCAAACGTCCAGTGGTTATTGAGTAGGCCGGTTCCCACTTTCACTGTTTCCTTGTGCGTGTTGAACGAACCGTATGAACCATTGAATTCGGCGTATGGTTTCATAGATGCACCTTCGGTTTGCATATTGACACTGGCTCCGAAAGCACCTGCTCCGTTCGTCGATGTACCTGCTCCGCGCTGCACCTGCATATCTTTTACGGAAGAAGAAAAGTCGGGCATATTCACCCAGAACAGGTTATGGCTTTCGGCATCGTTCATCGGTATGCCGTTTACCGTGATGTTGATTCGTGTGCCATCGGTTCCACGTACGCGAAGTGTCGTATAGCCGATACCAGCTCCTGCATCCGATGTGGTCAGTGTGGAAGGAGTCATACTTAGCAGATAGGGGATATCCTGTCCGAAGTTTACCTTTTTGAGTTCTGCTTTGCCTATATTGGTGAATGCCACGGGAGTTTTGGCTGTGGCACGTGTGGACACTACCTGCACCTCTTGCAGGTTTACTACTCTCATACTATCCTTTGCACTCGTCTGTGCATGAACAGTGATACCTGCGCCCAATAAGGCGACGGCCATCCATACAATTCTTTTCATTTTTGCTTACTAATTAGTTCTCTACGCCGGCATTACCCGGATCAGATTCTATGGGTATGTTCTCAGCCCGTCATGTTAAGGCACCCCTACCAGTGAATCGGTTACAAAAATACTGCTTTTGCAGGAGGAAAGCAAAAAAAACTTTTAGATTCACTAAAAACAATATAACTTTGTAAATTGTTGAAATAACAAAACTGCATTTATTCACTTAATATATACTTAATTATGCTACTATTATTGCAAGCAACACAAGCTGCGGACTCTGTGCAAGTGGCTGCAGACGAATTAATGAAAGAGGCGATTGCCAATGCTGACGGATTGGATAAGCTTTCGCTGATTACTCAACAATTGATAGACTTCGGTATTCGTGCCGGAGAACGTATATTGATTGCGGTCCTTGTTTTTGTCGTCGGACGTTTCCTCATCTCGCTGCTCAACAAATTCATCAGGCGTCTGATGGATAAACGAAAAGTAGATGTAAGTATCAAAACTTTCGTTAGAAGTCTGGTCAATATTCTGTTGACAATCCTGTTAATCATTTCTGTTGTCGGTGCCTTGGGAGTTGAGACAACTTCATTTGCGGCTTTATTGGCTTCCGCCGGTGTCGCTGTCGGTATGGCTTTATCCGGTAATCTGCAAAACTTTGCCGGCGGACTGGTTATTCTTTTGTTCAAACCTTATAAAGTTGGCGATTGGATAGAAACACAGCAGGGATCAGCCGGTACAGTAAAAGAAATTCAGATATTCCATACCATCCTTACTACTGGGGATAATAAACTGATTTATATACCGAATGGTTCATTAAGTAGTGGAGTAGTGATTAATTACAGTCACCAGGAAACCCGCCGTGTAGAATGGATTATTGGTATAGATTATGGGGAAGATTACAATAAGGTTCAGCAGATAGTTCGTGATATTCTGGCTGAAGATAAACGTATCTTGAATGAACCTGCTCCGTTTATAGCTCTTCATGCGCTAGATGCCAGCAGTGTGAATGTGGTGGTACGTGTATGGGTAAATAGCGGAGATTATTGGGGTGTTTATTTCGATACCAATAAAGCTATTTACGAAACCTTCAATGAAAAAGGTATCAACTTCCCTTTCCCACAGCTTACTGTGCATCAGGGAAATTGATTGTTATACTCTGATAATTCAAAAAATAAGGGAGTTGTACTTAACGTGCAACTCCCTTATTTTTTGGAAAACTTGTCTGGTGTGATTGAATAAATCTCTTTTTTATTTTATACCGAAATCTTCGGCTAGTTCATATCTATCTTCTTTGATTCCCAGTACATGATTAATTTTTCTCCTTTTCTCGAGATCTTTAAAGTAGTTTTCCACAACCTGATAGAGATCGAAGTTAGTGGTTGATCCTGCGGCTAAATCGAGTGATTCCACCATCTTTTCTACGGCTTGATGGATTTTCTCTGCGTCTATCAGATGCAGTTCGTTGCTGTGTATTAAATATTTTTCCATGACTGCAATGTTTTTAATGTTATATAGGTATAACATCTTGCAGTCATGGAAAGTTCAATGATTGAATGTTAGATTTTGGCAAGCGCCTGATCCAAATCCGCAATCAGGTCATCAATATGTTCCGTTCCAATTGATAAACGTACGGTGCCCGGATAAATCTCCTGTTCGGCGAGTTCCTGTGCATTGAGCTGTGAATGGGTAGTGCTTGCCGGGTGGATCACCAATGATTTCACATCGGCAACATTGGCAAGCAGGGAGAAAATCTCCAGGCTGTCGATGAAGCGGTGTGCTTCCTCTTGTCCGCCTTTTACCTCGAAAGTAAAAATGGAACCGGCACCATTCGGGAAGTAACGTTGATACAGTGCATGGTCAGGATGATTGGATAATGACGGATGGTTCACTTTCTTCACTTTCGGATGATTGTTTAAGAAATTCACTACCTTCAATGCATTTTCTACATGGCGTTCTACGCGCAAGGAAAGAGTTTCCAAGCCTTGCAACAGGATAAAAGCGTTGAATGGACTGATGGTGGCACCTGTGTCGCGCAGCAGAATAGCCCGGATACGGATGGCATAGGCAGCCGGACCGGCTGCATCAACGAAGCGTACGCCATGATAGCATGGATCAGGTTCGGTTAGTTGTGGAAATTTGCCGGAAGCTACCCAGTCGAATTTGCCCGAATCTACAATGACTCCTCCTAATGACGAACCGTGTCCGCCAATGAATTTTGTTGCGGAATGTACTACGATATCTGCTCCGTGTTCGATAGGGCGGATTAAATACGGGGTACCAAATGTGTTGTCAATAATCAAAGGTATTTTGTGGCGGTGGGCTATTTCAGCTACTGCCTCTATATCAATGATATTTGAGTTCGGATTTCCCAATGTCTCGATAAATACGGCTTTCGTATTTTCCTGAATGGCTTTTTCAAAGTTCGATAAATCACTTGGATCAACGAATGTTGTTGTGATGCCATAACTGGGTAAGGTATGAGCCAGTAAGTTATAGCTTCCTCCATAAATAGTTTTGGCTGCCACAATATGGTCGCCTGCACGAGTGATGTTCTCGAAAGCATAAGTGATAGCAGCGGCACCCGAAGCAACTGCCAGCCCTGCTACTCCTCCTTCAAGAGCGGCTACGCGTTGTTCAAAAACTCCTTGAGTGGAGTTGGTCAGACGACCGTAGATGTTTCCCGGGTCCTGCAGGCCGAAACGTGCGGCTGCGTGAGCGGAGTTGTGAAATACATAAGAAGTAGTCTGATAAATAGGTACTGCACGGGCATCTGTTGCCGGATCTGCTTGTTCTTGTCCTACATGAACTTGTAAAGTCTCGAAATGTAAATTCTTTGTTGCCATAATCGTATATTTTTTAAGTTTAATATTCTTTCTTTATTTTCTTGCAAAGTTATTGGATGAAGATATATCGAACAATATATATCTGAAATATAGAAAATAATGCTATTTTTGTGCCATTATATGGAATAATACAACTGTGCTATTCCTAGAAATCACCTTTTAGAAGAATATTTTTCTTATGGATACTTTTGATAAACTGGATAGAGTCGATTTGCAAATACTCCGTACTTTGCAAGAAAACGCCCGATTGACGACAAAAGAGTTGGCTGCACGGGTGAGCCTTTCTTCAACTCCTGTTTTTGAACGTCTTAAACGGTTGGAGAGTGGAGGATATATAAAGAAGTATATTGCCGTATTGGATGCGGAAAAGCTGAATCAGGGATTTGTCGTATTCTGCAGTGTGAAGCTTAGACGTCTGAACAGGGATATAGCAGCCGAGTTTACACGGATTATACAGGATATTCCTGAAGTAACCGAATGTTATAACATATCAGGAAGTTATGATTACCTGTTGAAGATTCATGCTCCCAATATGAAATACTATCAGGAGTTTATTCTGAATGTGTTGGGGACGATTGATAGCTTAGGATCACTGGAAAGCACGTTTGTAATGGCTGAAGTGAAGCATCAATATGGGATACATATTTAGTTCGTTGTGTGATAGTCTGAAATTTATCTTGTATATTTGCTATGTAATATAAATCCTCTTCTGCTGACACAATGAATTCAAAAACATATCCTCGCACCAATGATTTCCAGACTGTTTATCTGAATACAGTGATTAAGAATCCTGCCATTATGGTAGGTGATTATACAATATACAATGACTTTGTAAATGATCCTGTTCTTTTTGAGAAGAACAATGTATTATATCATTATCCGATTAATAAAGACCGATTGATAATTGGCAAATTCTGTTCCATTGCTTGTGGAGCCAAATTTCTTTTTAACAGCGCAAACCACACATTGGGTTCTTTATCCAATTATACGTTTCCTATCTTTTTTGAGGAATGGAATTTAGATAAAGGAGATGTAACTTCTGCTTGGGATAATAAAGGGGATATAGTAATAGGTAATGATGTCTGGATTGGATATGAAGCTGTTATCATGGCAGGAGTTCATATCGGAGATGGAGCGGTTATTGCGTCGCGGGCAGTGGTTACTAAAGATGTTCCTCCTTATACGATAGTAGGTGGGACACCAGCTAAAGAAATTCGGAAGCGTTTTGATGAGAATACGATTGTTCAATTGCAGAAATTGCAATGGTGGGATTGGAGTATTGAGAAGATATCCGAATGTATACCTTATATTACAGGTGGAAAGATTGAAGAACTGATAAAAAGATAAACAGTGTGTATATATGAAATTTACAATAGAGCCCGGAACTTCTGCTGATATAGATGAACTGGAAAAGCTGTATGATGAACTGAATGATTATCTGGCTGCTACGACTAATTATCCCGGGTGGATAAAAGGTGTTTATCCTGTTCGGGAAGATGCGGTTGCCGGTGTAAATGATGAAACGCTTTACGTAGCAAGATATGATGGAAGAATTGTCGGTTCAGTCATTTTAAATCATCAACCGGAAAAGGCTTATGAGAATGTCAAATGGAAAATAGAACTGGACTATAGCCATATCTTTGTGATACATACTTTTGTTGTATATCCTTCTTTTTTGAAAATAGGAGTAGGGCATGCATTAATGGATTATTCATTGGAATTGGCTCAAAGTTCGGGGATAAAGTCTGTGCGGTTAGATGTTTACGAGAAAAATCTTCCGGCTATTTCATTGTACGAAAAGTGTGGGTTCGAATACATTGATACCGTAGATTTAGGATTGGGTCATTACGGTTTAGAGTGGTTCAAACTTTATGAGAAAATCATTTTATAATCCCTTCCTTACATTATGCATTCATTGTTATAATTCAGTTGCTCTTAGATTTATAGAATAATAAATATCACATCATAGACATGAAGAAACTAATTATTGTATTTGTTCTTTTATTATCAGCACTCTCTTGTTTCTCACAAATAGAGTTTTCGACTTGCCTTTTTGATGCTTCAAGAAACAGAGTGATACCGCTAGCCGTCTATCAGCCGCACAAAGTGAATTCGAAAACAAAAGTCATTATATTTAGCCACGGCTACGATGGAAATAAAAATAATAAGTCCAATCAGACTTATGCCTATCTAACACGATTCCTTTCCCAGAAAGGCTTTTACGTAATAAGCATACAACATGAATTGGCAGATGATCCTCTTTTGGCCATGGAAGGTAATTTCATGGAAACACGCATGCCAAATTGGGAAAGGGGAGTGGCAAATATTCTTTTTACTATTCAGGAATTTAAGAAATTGAAGCCACAATTAAATTGGAATGACTTTATATTGATAGGACATTCCAATGGCGGAGATATGACCATGTTATTTGCTACCCGATATCCGCAGTTGATAAATAAAGCCATATCTATGGATCATCGCAGAATGATAATGCCTAGAACACGGAATCCTCGACTTTATACGTTAAGAGGATGCGATTATGATGCGGATTCAGGAGTATTACCCACTGAAAAGGAGCAGGAACAATTCCGGATGAAGGTTGTGAAATTGGACGGAATAACGCATAGTAATATGGGGGAGAATGGAACGGAAGAACAACACAACCTTATCAATCAGTATATCTATGGATTTCTTACACGGAGATAACTGATGTATTATATTTATTTTATCCAATGGTTTTAAATCGGAAGCCTGTTTTTCTTATAACTTTGCAACTGATTTTAGAAAAAGAAGTTTGGGATGATAAATAAATATGAAGAACGACTGGGGACAGAGCGCATGTTACCGCTTGTTTTTAAGATGGCACTTCCGGCTGTGGCAGCGCAATTTGTTAATTTGCTTTATAGCATGGTCGACCGTATTTATATTGGTCATATCCCTGGGATTGGTACGGATGCATTGGCGGGTGTAGGAGTAACGACTTCTCTTGTTATACTGATTTCTTCTTTTTCAGCGATAGTAGGAGGTGGGGGTGCGCCGTTAGCGGCTATCGCACTCGGACAGGGGGATCGTTCACGTGCCGGAAAAATTCTGGGTAATGGCTTTATCCTGTTAATACTATTTACCTTGTTTACTTCTCTCATCGCATATACCTTTATGGAGCCGATTCTACTCTTTACAGGAGCTTCAGAAAATACATTGGAGTATGCAGTCGACTATCTTTCTATCTATTTATTAGGAACTATCTTCGTAGAAATATCCACAGGATTAAATTCTTTTATCAATGCACAAGGGCGTCCTGCTATCGCCATGTACTCGGTATTAATAGGAGCACTGTTGAATATCGTCCTCGACCCGATTTTCATTTTTTGGCTCGATATGGGAGTAAAAGGTGCAGCTCTGGCTACAGTGCTTTCACAGGCATGTAGTGCAGTGTGGGTTTTAACTTTCCTTTTCTCCCGGCACGCCTCTCTCCCTTTAGAAAAACGTTATATGGCGTTGAACCGGGAAATAATACTTTCTATATTTGCTTTGGGCGTATCACCGTTTATTATGGCAAGTACCGAAAGCCTGGTTGGCTTTGTTCTGAACAGCAGCCTGAAAGATTTTGGAGATATTTATGTCAGCGCATTGACCATCTTGCAAAGTGCGATGCAATTTGCAAGTGTCCCATTAACAGGATTTGCGCAAGGGTTCGTTCCTATTGTGAGTTATAATTATGGGCACGGCGATAAACAACGTGTCAAAGACTGTTTCCGTGTCGCATTGATAACCATGTTCTCATTCAACTTACTGCTGATGTTGTTTATGATTCTTTTCCCCTCAACAGTAGCTTCCGCCTTTACGAGTGATGAAAGATTGATAGAAACAGTCCGCTGGGCAATGCCTGTTTTCTTGGGTGGTATGACTATTTTCGGATTGCAACGAGCCTGCCAAAATATGTTTGTAGCCTTGGGACAAGCAAAAATTTCTATTTTCATAGCCTTGTTGCGCAAAGCAATCCTATTGATTCCATTGGCATTAATATTGCCACATTTTATGGGAGTAGCCGGTGTATATGCGGCTGAAGCAATATCCGATGCGACAGCGGCAATTTGTTGTACTTTGTTGTTCTTCTGGCAGTTCCCCAAAATATTGGGAAAAATCCAAAGGAGCACTTTGCACATAAGCTAAATTTCCTGATGTTTATCCATAAATAGAACTAATTATGTAACGGCTTACGTATTTTTGCGAAAAATGTTTGTTCATATTATAAAAAGCTAATATATTTGCGTAATCAATTACGTATTTAGTAACGCAACTAATAAAAGCATGGACTTTTTTAATCAGACAGGCAAATTAGCCATCGGTAGCAGATTACGCATGTTGACCGATAAAATAACAGTAGATGCAGCCGCCATCTATAAAATGTTTGGAGTAGCCCTCAAACCGAAATGGTTTCCTGTATTTTTTGTATTATCACGTGGGGAGGCAAAAACCATTACGTCCATAGCCAAAGAGATTGGTCATTCTCATCCTTCCGTGAGTAATATTATTAAAGAAATGGTAGCTAAAGGATTAGTGAAGGAGACAAAGGACAAATCCGACGGGAGAAGAAACATGGTCATGTTATCTGCCAAAGGAAAAAGAATGTCCGACTCTTTTTCGGAACAGTGTATAGATGTTACGGCAGCTATTGAGCAAATCACGCAGCAAACCCGGAATGACCTTTGGGAGGCTATCGAAGAATGGGAGAATCTTTTGTTGGATAAATCCCTGTTGGAGCGGGTGAAGGAAGCGAAAAAGGAACGAGAGAGTAAGGACATCAAAATAGTTCCTTATGAACCTTGTTATCAATCTGCCTTCCGGACCCTTAACGAAGAGTGGATAACTGCTTATTTTCGGATGGAAGAGGCCGATTACAAGGCTTTGGATCATCCAAAGGAATATATTCTGGATAAGGGAGGAGCTATTTTGGTGGCTCTTTATAAAGATGAGCCGGTCGGTGTATGTGCTTTGTGTAAGATGGATCATCCGCTTTATGATTATGAGTTGGCCAAACTGGCTGTCAGCCCTAAGGTTCAGGGCAAAGGTATTGGAGTACTGCTTTGCGAAGCAGTTGTAAATAAAGCGAAGGAGCTTGGTGGTAAAAGAATCTTTATAGAGAGCAATACGCGTCTGAAACCGGCTATCCATATTTATCATAAGTTGGGCTTCAAGGAACTTCCCGAATATCACACGACTTATGAAAGAGGAGACATACAGATGGAATTAATGATTGAAGAGTGAAAATGAAAAAGGTGGATGGTGAATTTATTAAGGGGCGCATTGCCCCTTCATTCCAGTTCCTGCGCATAAATGTTGATAGCGCGTAATGCCTTTGATATTTCAGTCGGGGTGATTCCCTGACATTCTATTCTCAACACTTTTTCCCAGTCCTCCATATCTACATTCCATTTGTAGATTTGGGGACATAGGGTGAAAAGCGCTGCGATATGTTTGATATCCCGTACATTCTTTACCGAGGTGCGAAAAATTAGTATTTGCTCTTCCATAGTTGCTATCGATTACTTTTGTTTTCTGTGCAAAGGTAAGTTTAAACAGGGTTCTGTATAGGATTATTCGACGAACGCCCTGATTCCTCATGACGAAATAAGTAATATGGGAGATTAACTTCATATAGCTATCCTTTGAAAACTCCCTCATCTGTACCTGTCAATATATAAAAAAGTGTATCTGTTCTCGTCTTTCTTTTTTGCTTTACTTTGCAGTGTTGTTTTAATCTCCTAATATACTTAAAGGTTATGAAGTTGAATTTTGCTAAAAGAATGTCTTATATAAAGGCTTCGGAAATAAGAGAGATATTAAAAGTGACTGAACAGGAAGATGTGATTTCGTTTGCTGGTGGTCTGCCTGCTCCGGAACTTTTTCCAATAGATGAAATCAATGAGATCAATCAGATCGTATTGAAAGAAGCAGGTACAAAAGCACTTCAATATACCACAACGGAAGGTTATGCTCCTTTGCGGGAATGGATTGCCAACCGGATGAACGGGCGTTTGGGCACCGCTTTCGATAAAGACAATATTTTGATAACCCATGGTTCGCAACAAGGGTTGGACTTGTCCGGAAAAGTCTTTTTGGACGAAGGAGATGTCGTGCTTTGTGAAAGCCCGACCTATTTGGCTGCGATTAGCGCATTCAAAGCGTATGGGTGTAGCTTTATTGAAATTCCCACGGATGAGGAAGGGATGATGATGGACGTTTTGGAAGATGTTTTGAGTAACACTCTGCATATAAAACTGATATATGCCATACCTACCTTTCAGAATCCTACAGGAAAAACGTGGAGTCTGGAAAGACGCAGGAAATTGGCTGAATTATCTGCCAAATACGGTGTTGCAGTTATTGAGGATAATCCGTATGGCGAGTTAAGATTTGAGGGAGAACCTTTGCCGTCTATAAAGTCTTTTGATGAGGCTGGAAATATCTTGTGTACAGGCAGTTTTTCGAAAATATTCTGTCCCGGCTTCCGGATTGGCTGGATTGCGGGGGATAAAGATATTATCCGTAAATATGTATTAGTCAAGCAAGGTACGGATTTACAATGCAACACTATTGCCCAGATGACCATTGCCGAATATCTGAAGCGGTATGATATTGATAAACATATTGCAAAAATAGTCGAAGTATATAGAAAGCGCAGGAATGTTGCGATTGAAAGTATAGAACGTTATTTTCCGGATACAATAAAGTTTACTCGTCCCGAAGGCGGACTATTTACCTGGATAGAACTTCCTGTGGGGATTTCAGCACGCGAAGTTTTAGTCAGAAGTCTGGAGAAAAAGATTGCTTTTGTTCCGGGAGGTTCTTTTTATCCGAATGGCAACAAGGAAAATACGCTTAGAATAAACTACTCCAATATGCCTGAATACAAAATAGAGAAAGGGCTGAAGACTCTCGGAGAGGTGGTAAAGGAGTATATCCGCCAATCAGAATGATTCTTTGATAACGCTTCCTAAAACCTGCAAGCGTTCTTCGATAAAAGGACTCCATTGCTGACCGAAGCTCAAACGCATACAGTTTCTGTACTGGTCGTGCAGTGTAAACATGCGTCCGGGAGCAATGCTGATCTTGTGTTGCATGGCTTTGTAATATAATTCTGTGGTATCAATCTTTTTGTTTAGTTCCACCCAAAGCATGAAACCTCCCTGCGGAGTTATGATTTTAGTGTCTTCGGGGAAATAGTCGGTAATAGATTGTGCCAGATGAAGACTGTTGGAATGTAATTCATGGCGCAACCTGCGTAAATGATTCTCATATCTGCCGTTTTCCATAAAGTTGGCAATAGCCTCCTGATTGAGGGTAGGGGTGGATATTAAATGAATATGTTTTTGGCGAATAACGGCATCCTTAAATTTACCGGGGGCAATCCAGCCTACCCGGTAACCGGGAGCTAATGTCTTTGATACAGAGCCACACCATAACACAAGCCCCTTTTCATCGAAAGCTTTACATGGCTTAGGGCGTGAATGTCTGAAGAATACATCACCGTATAAATCATCTTCAATCAGAGGAATATTATATTCTGCCAACATCTGCACTACCTCTTTCTTATGCTCGTCGGGCATACAACTTCCCAGTGGATTACTGAAATTACTGATAAGCAGGCATAGATTAATCTGTGGCAATACTTTTCTTAAAGCATCGGGCTCAATACCTGTTACAGGATTGGTGGGCAGTTCCAACACTCGGAGTCCCATGCTGTTGGCCAACTGCAATATGCCGAAATAAACAGGACTTTCAACAGCTATCGTATCTCCTTTTCGGGCAATGACAGATAATGCTAAAGAGATAGAATTGGTCACTCCCGTGGTAGTGACAATATCATCTTCAGTCAGATTTCCATTCCAGCTATATGCAAAACGGGCAATATAGCTTCTTAACCGAATATTTCCCTGCGGGTCTTCATACCTGGTACCGCTTCCCGGAAGTGAATACATTGCCTTGATTAATTCCTTATTGAGCTTTGCGATAGGCAATAGAACATCTTCCGGTATTCCCAGTGAGAAACGGGTGATGGACGAGTCTTCGATGGAATGATATACTTCCATGATTAAGTCGGCCTCTTCCTTTCCTGGAGATTGAGCGGAAGGCTGTGTTGTTGCCGGCGCAGACAAATTTAGTGGCTTATAATTGACAATGTACCCTGATTTGGGGCGGGAAATGATGAATCCTTCCTTTTCCAATTCATAATATACCTGAATGGCTGTGTTTAAACTTACACCATATTCATTGCTGATAGTACGTAAAGAAGGTAATTTCTCGCCTGCTTTCCATATACCTGTTTTTATTTGCCAGGCGATAGTGCCGGCTATCTTTTGATATAGGATTTCTCTTTTCATGTTTATTCTGTACTTGGCAAAGATACAAAAATGATGTCTGTATCTGTTGTTGTTTGATTGCAAATAATTCATTCGGTCATTTTTTAATAATTGCTTGCCTATCCGGATTTACATCATTTGCTACTATTACTTCGTTCCACTATAGTGTTCCGCAAGAATAACTATAGTCTCCCTTGCGGAACACTATAGTGGAACGCAAAGGAAACAGTAGTGGAACGAAATAAAAGTAGGTATCGAAGTTAATCATATCAGGTAAAGAAACAAATAAAAACAGCATGTTGACGGAGAATCTTTGGCGATGCTTTACAAGCAATACATTTGATTTTTTTCTGTACCGTTTGGCTTATTTCCGTTTTGAATCAAATAATAATAATTGGAGCTTAGGAAGAATCTACATGATGAAATAAACATTCATAATAGTGGCATTTCTATTCTCGTCACCTGTTCTTCTTCGGGTACGTTGGGATTGCTGTAATAATATTCTATGGATGTTCCCGAAGGTTTGTAACCGTTGTTTTTTATCCATTCCATCATTTCATTGTACAGAACAGCCAGTTCACTGTAAGTTCCTCTATGTAGACAGGAAACTATTTTTCTTTCCGGTATCGTTATAGATCGTATATCCCCTTCACCCTGTAACTCTCTGGATGATTTTAGACCAATAATCATTTTTATATTGTGTTCAGTCAGGCTCTCAAAGTCGGGATACTCGACATAAGGAATATCAGTAGTGATTTCGCCTTGTGCCTTAAATAAAGAGTCTATTTTTACGAAGTTCTTCCCGATAGCCTCTGACATTCCGTTCATATCCGTGTGTACTTCAACAGCCAAAGCGGATTGCTTCGGTTGTTTCAATAGCATGATTTCTGAAACCTTTCCCATAATGCATTGTTTTAGAGTGTTGATAATTTCTTATTTCTTTGTGACCGGAATATAAATGTCGGTCATTAATTCTGTTCTAAGAGTAGAGGTGGGACGGTTCATATACATCTCAAAACTGAAGGTACTTTGAGGGCGATATTTACTTTCCGGAAACCACTCTTCATAAATAGTCCGGTAGAACTTATGCAACAAAGAGTAGTCTCCGATATGCCTGAATACAGCATAACGTCCACCGGGAACTTCCATCACTCCCGGTTGCGAATCATTTTCAGTGGCATCAATTGTCACCCCGAGATAGAAGCGGCATTTATTCATGGGAGTTATGGACGGGTCATCCATACTAAGGCTGACAAACTTATAATTCAACTTTTCTTCATTATGCTGCTTAGCGTAATTGGTCAGTCTGTTCCATATTAATTTGTATCGGAGCTCATCTTTGTATTTTTCACCAACCTCGATACAAAATACTTTCATTGGCAGAATCGACCGGATTTCAGGAGTGATAACCGCATGTTGCTCATCATACATTGGCTTGTACTTCTCTCTATATTGAGAGGTCGATACGCCAAAATGTTTTTTGAAGGCTTTGGCTAGACTAAATTTGGTCTGATAGTTTATCTGTTCCGAAATCTGATTTAATGTAAACTCGGTGGATACTAACAAATGTGCTATATGTTCGAGACGTAAACGCTGTATATAGCTTCCGATATTTTCTCCGGCAACAGTTTGAAACACTCTTCTGAAGTGATATTTGGAAAGTCCGCTTATCGTGCTAAGCATGTCTGTATCCAAAGTATCGAATAAGTGATTATTGATATAAACGATTATATCCTGAATCTTCTGGTGATGGATATTACAGGTTTCCAACTTTTGTTTCCACCGTTTCAGATTGGGTAACCGTTCGTTTAGTATGTGCCTAAGTTCCTCCGGCGAATAAGCAGTATCTGCATATTCATTGTACTTGTCGGTGTATTTTATCCAGATATCAATCATTTCCGACATCGGAATGTCGACGATATATTTTCCGTCTTTCAGGCAGTAATAGCAATATTCGTCACTTCGCGAACCGTCAGAGTTAGTACCCAGATATTTCTCTACATCAAAGCGGAGAGGCATCCCGCAACTTTGACAATACCTCTTATTTATTTCTGATTCAATCATCGATTGGGTTTTCGTTTGATAGATAGGAGCCGCTCTATATCATTAAATAAAGAAGTATCTTTTAATTCGAACATAAGCCACTTCCCATCATGGAAAGTGGTCGTCTCATCATATATCTTTTGAGCCGCATTGGAGAACATTTCTCGCATGGATTCGAATTTAGTGCGTTCATCTTTACCTAAAATAACCATGAACCCAATCGTTTGTTCTTTGGCGTATAGGGCACATAGAGTTTTTCCGCCTCTGCGATATTTGTATTCGTAAGTCCATTTTTTCCCTCCATGATTCCACATTTGTTCCATATTGTATTTCTGTTCGATAAGTTGGTGAAGTGAAGTCCATAGATCATAAAGTTCCTTACCTGTCAAGGCTTCCAGTGTTTCGGGAGTTGGAATTTGAAAAGTTTCTTTCATGGCATTCTGTATTTACTTTTGATTATCTACATCACAAAGGTAGACTGAATTTCTAATAGATCGTTGTCCAATATAGGCATTTTAGACAGTGCAACTGAACAAACTGTCCCGAAATTAATTTATTTTGTAGAAACGGGATATTGGTGTATAACCTTTATCTTTGCATTAATTTAAAATAAAGCAAAATTTAAAGAAAATGAAAACAATGCTATTAGCGGTAGGTACTCTGTGCCTCATGGCAGGTTGCTCGTCGAAAGTGAGTAGTTCTAAAGGAATTGTAAGTGATGCAACCATGAATACGGTAACGATTGTCACCGATAAGAATGATACCCTTTCATTCAGTACGATGGATGCAAATAAAGAAGAAGTCAACGGTTTACTTCTGAATGATACGCTGGAAGTGTTTTATACAGGAAAATATACACCGGGGATGCCGGCTACCAAATTAGTTCAGTATCCGCAATCTCCGCTTGTAGGAGGTGACCGGGATGAACATGGCTGTATCGGTTCTGCCGGATACGTATGGTGTGAAGTGCAAAAAGACTGTATCCGCTTGTTTGAGAAAGGGATTCGTACAGAGGCGGTGGATGATAGTGACACTTCTGCTTTCATTGTTTTTAGTCCCGATTCTACACAGCTGGAACTTTTCTTTTCCAATAATCAGCCCAATGAAATATTGGAGAGACGTAGCCTGCCTTCGGGAGGTTATGCGTGGAACGTGGAGGACGATGATACGAAAAATGTACGACTGATAGATGGCTTGTGGACAATAAGCCAAAGAGATAAATTAATTTATACCCAGAAGGGCGGAAGTTGATTTTAAAAGCTCCGGCTTTCTGTAGGCTTGTTTATAGCACCATATTCCTGGCCGTCAATGTAGCATAGACATTTTCTGCGTATTGTCTTCCTATGGGGATTACAATCCGGCATCCGGTCAGGTTTATTTCCCGTTTAGAAAATCGTTCCACCTTATTAACCGGAATGATATACGAGCGGTGTGTACGTAGAAAAGCCTTTTCGGGTAACATCTCCTGAATACTTTTCAGACTTGTGCGCGATAATATATAGTTGCCGTTTATACGGAATATTTTCGTATAATTCTCCATTGCTTCGATATAAAGAATATCGGAGATAGGAATAGATATATTATTGTATTCTTGTTTGATTATGATGTTTTCCGGTAGTTTGTTCTGGCGTGCTTCAATAAAAACAATCGCTTTCTCCACTGCTTTTTCAAATCGTTCATAAGCGAAGGGCTTGTGCAGAAAATCCACGGCATCGAGGTCGAAGCCGTCCAGTGCATACTGTGCATGGGCTGTCGTAAAGATGAGACAACTCTCGGGAGGAAGTGCATGGGCAATATCCAATCCGCTGATGCTGTTCATTTCAATATCCAGAAAGACCAGATCAGGTTTGCACCGGGCTATTTCCTTCAGCCCGGTCAGCGGTTCGCTGAAAGTAGTAAGTTCCAGTCCGCCTTTTCGTTCGCAAAACTGGCTGATGATGAGCAATGCAATCGGTTCGTCGTCAATAGCGATACAAGTCAGCTTTTTCATCGTAGTTGAATGTTAAGATAGGTTTTGAAGTATCCGTTTTCTTCTTTTGTAAGCAATACAAAGCGGTTGGGATAAAGAAGTTCCAGCCGTTTACGGCAATTGTCTATTCCGATGGCATGAGGATTTTGATGGTTCTCCTTCATAATCATATTCTCGGTTTCGAAGATAAGCTGCCCTTCCTTTACGATGATACGAATAAAAATAGTACAGTCCGTGTCGGACGAAACACCGTATTTGAAACTGTTCTCGACAAAAGTAATGAGAATCATCGGAGGAATCTGTATCTGTTCGTCATCCATCTCGGTTTCAAATACCACTTTCGTATGCTTGTTTAAACGCAAAGATTGTAAATCAACATATTGGCGTATATATTCTACTTCATTGCTGATGGAAATCAGATCAGAAGTAGTCTGGGCATACATATATTTCAGGATATTGGAAAACTTGATAAAGGCGGATTCTGTTTTGTCCGACTTCGTAAGTACCAGTCCGTAGAGGGCGTTCAATGTATTGAAAAGGAAGTGCGGATTGATTTGCGCCTTGTAGAGAGCCAGTTCCGCCTTGTTCTTTTCCGCTTCAATCTCCTGTTTGGAAAGAATTTGCCGGAAAAGTTCAAAGATCAGTTCTATGGAAAGACTGAACCCCGTCACTACCAGGAAAAAGAACCACACAGTTTGCGCCCGCATGTGCTGCCGGGCTTTATGCATCATCGGGTCTATATGGTTGGGTTCCGGTGGATATGGAAAGTGGGTTAGCAACCATGTGATAAAGATAAGCGATAACATGAGCAATAAGATATGTCCGAACTTCCGTTGCATGAAAAGCATCGGTAGTTTCACTTTACGGTAGATGAAGTACAGACCGTAGAGATAGACAATCAGGGTCAGCATAAAGACTGTGTGGTGTACAATCCATTTGTCTACCGGCACTAACATGATGATGGGCGGCATGATTACCAGACAGAAAAGCAAGTCGATGTAAACAGGTATATTAGTACGTTTCATATTCTTCTCATTGCTCGTTTAACTCCCGGAAGTATATTTTCTCACTTCTTTGCAAAGATAAAAGATTGTTCTGAAACCTCAAGCATTCCCTTTTGCCGTTCGTCATCATATTCTTGCTGTTCGTCACTACATTCTTATTTTATTGTTTGATAATTCTTAGATTTGGTCAGTCGCGCTTTTTATAGAATAATGGGTTATAAATCATTAACAATCATTTAAATATAGCTACAATGAAACAACTAATCATTTTTGCCTTGGTTTGTTTGCCTCTGCTATGTGCTTGTGGAGGTTCGCAACAGAAAGAGGCAGATGCCACGTACAAAACACTTACCGTAACACAAAGTGACCAGATTTTGAAATCCGATTATACAGCTACGCTACGAGGGCGGCAGTATGTTGAAATTCGTCCGCAGGTGAGTGGTATAATTACCCGGATATGTATCAATGAAGGAGATCCCGTTCATAAAGGGCAGACACTTTTCATTATCGACCAGGTTCCTTATAAAGCAGCGTTGGAAACAGCAGTGGCTAATGTAAAAAGCGCGGAAGCCAAGCTTGCCACTGCTAAATTGACAGCGGATAGCAAAGCTGAACTTTACAAAGAACAGATTGTGTCCGAATTCGATCTGCAAACAGCCCGCAATGAACAAGCGGCGGCAGAAGCAGCATTGGCACAGGCTAAAGCACAGGAAGTGAATGCGCGCAATGACCTTTCTTATACTGAAGTAAAAAGCCCGGTGAACGGAGTAGCCAGCATGATTCCTTATCGTGTAGGGGCGTTGGTGAACAGCAGTATCACCGAGCCGTTAGTCACTGTTTCGGACGATAGCGAAGTATATGCCTATTTCTCCATGACGGAGAATCAAATACTCGACTTTGTGCAACAGTATGGTTCACTTAAAAAAGCGATAGAAAACATGGACGAAGTGGAACTGACTATGAGCAATGGAAAAACTTATTCCCATGTCGGAAAGGTAGATGCTATCAGCGGTACGGTGGATGAAGGAACCGGTGCTGTTGGGCTGCGGGCTGTTTTTGTCAACCCCGACCAGTTCCTGCGTAACGGTGGAAGTGGTAAAGTCGTTGTTCCTACCATAAAGAAAGGAGGTATCATCATTCCGCAGGCAGCTACTTACGAATTGCAGAATCGTATATTTGTATATAAAGTAGTCGACGGCAAAGCGAAATCAACCCCGGTAGAAGTGTTCCGGTTGAATAACGGTACTGAATACATCGTCGAAACAGGGCTTGCACCGGGTGATGTTATTATAGCCGAGGGTGCCGGACTGGTGCGTGAGGGAACAGTAATCAAGAGTGATCCGACTAAAGAATAAGATGCCGTTATGAAAATCAGAACATTTATAGACCGGCCTATTCTCGCAGGAGTAATTTCGGTCGTTTTTCTTATCATCGGATTGATAGGACTTTCGCAGCTTCCCGTTGAACAGTTTCCTGAAATTGCACCTCCTACCGTCAGCGTTTCCGCTACCTATACCGGTGCTAATGCGGAAACAGTACAGAAGAGTGTAGTCGTGCCATTGGAAGAAGCACTCAATGGAGTAGAGAATATGATGTACATGACCTCTTCCTCTACCAATAACGGTTCAGCGAGAATAACCATTTACTTCCGTCAGGGGACTGACCCCGATATGGCGACAGTTAACGTGCAGAACCGTATTGCTACGGCACAAGGATTATTACCGGCAGAAGTCACCCGCAGCGGTATCACTGTCCGTAAGCGCCAGACAAGTAATATCAAAGCATTGGCATTGTATAGTCCCGACAACACGTTCGATGAAAGTTTTCTGAATAACTATCTGAAGATCAATATCGAACCCCGTCTTTCACGTATTGCCGGGGTAGGTGAGGTGAATGTGATGGGAGCGGACTATTCGTTACGTATCTGGCTCGATCCGGCTAAGATGGCCAAATATGGACTGGTTCCGTCCGACATCACGACGGTACTTGACGAACAGAATCTGGAAGCTCCTACGGGAACGCTTGGTGCTGAATCGAAGAATACTTTTCAGTATGTATTGAAATATCGTGGACGTTATGAAGAAGAAAAAGATTATGGAAATCTGGTAATCCGTTCGCAGGCAGGAGGTGAGGTGCTGCGGCTGAAAGATGTAGCACGTATCGAATTAGGTGCCAGCTCTTATACGTACATCGGTGAAGTGAACGGGCATCCCGGTTCCAACTGTATGATTGCGCAGACTTCCGGTTCGAACGCCAATGAGATTATTAAGGAAATAGATAAGGTGACAGCGGAAATTGCTCAAGGATTACCTAAAGGAATGGAGCTGGTAGACCTGATGAGTTCGAAAGAGTTTTTGGATGCATCCATTAAGAATGTGATAAAAACCTTGATTGAAGCCATTCTGTTAGTGGTACTTGTGGTTTACGTTTTCCTGCAAAGTTTGCGGTCTACGTTTATTCCGGCCATTTCTATCATCGTTTCCCTTGTGGGTACTTTTGCTTTTCTCTATGCCGCAGGTTTCAGTCTGAATATGTTGACGTTGTTTGCACTGGTATTAGTTATCGGAACGGTGGTGGATGATGCTATTGTTGTGGTGGAGGCGGTACAGGCAAAGTTCGACGAGGGATATAAATCGGCTTACCGGGCCACCATTGATGCCATGGGTGGCATCACCTCGGCACTGGTAACTACCACCTTTGTCTTCATGGCAGTATTTATTCCCGTATGTTTTATGGGAGGAACTACCGGAACGTTCTATACCCAGTTCGGACTGACCATGGCTGTTGCCGTAGCAATATCTCTGATTAACGCGTTAACTTTAAGTCCCGCTCTCTGCGCACTGATAATGACACCGCACATGGAGGCTGCGAAAGGGGAGAAATTGAGTTTCTCATCCCGTTTCCACATGGCATTTGATAGTGCTTTTCATCGGTTAGTACTGAAATATAAGAGTGGCGTATTTTTCATGTTGAAACGTAAATGGCTGGCGGGAGCATTGCTGTTAGTCGCTTGTGCAGGATTGTTCCTTCTGATGAAAACCACCAAGACCGGGTTGGTTCCTCAAGAGGATATGGGAACTATCTTTGTAGACGTGCGTACTTCACCCGGAAATAGTCTGGAAGAAACCAAGATTGTAATGGATGAAATAGACAAGCGTATCCATGACATACCGCAAATCAGAATGTTCTCTAAAGTGACGGGTAACGGTATGATAAGTGGTCAGGGAGCATCAAACGGTATGTTTATCGTCCGTCTGAAACCATGGGATGAACGTACGGAAAATGAAGACGGTATCAATGCTGTTATTAACGAGATTTATCGGCGTACGGATGACATTTCTTCTGCACAGATTATGGCCTTTGCACAACCGATGATTCCCGGGTATGGAGTAAGTAGCGGTTTTGAGATTTATATTCAGGACCAGAAAGGCGGTTCGGTAGAAGATTTGCTGAAATACACCCGTCAGATGATTGACGCGTTGAATGCCCGGCCTGAAATCGGACGTGCCTCGACTTCGTTCGATACGAAATACCCTCAATACCTGGTAGAAGTGGATGCCGCCCTTTGCAAGCGGAATGGAGTGTCGCCTTCGGATGTATTGAGCACTTTGTCCGGCTATATCGGTGGTAACTATGCATCCAATATGAACCGTTTCTCTAAACTTTACCGTGTAATGGTACAGGCTTCACCGGAATTCCGTCTGGATACTGAAGCATTGAATAATATGTTTGTCCGCAATTCCGACGGAGAGATGTCCCCTGTCAGTCAGTATCTCACTTTGACACGAGTCTACGGTGCAGAGTCGCTGACGCGTTTCAATTTGTTCTCTGCCATCTCCGTCAATGGTGCTCCGGCAGACGGTTACAGTTCCGGACAAGCTATTCAGGTGGTACGTGAAGTTGCGGAACAGGTATTACCGGCAGGTTATGGCTTTGAGTTCGGAGGTATGTCACGTGAAGAATCCTCTACAGGGAATACCACAACACTGGTATTTATCATCTGTGTAGTCTTTATCTATCTTATTCTTTGTGCGCTCTACGAAAGCTTGTTCATTCCGATTGCAGTGATTCTTTCCGTACCATTCGGACTTGCCGGAAGTTTCCTTTTTGCCAAGATGTTCGGCCTGGAGAATAATATCTATTTACAGACAGGTTTGATTATGCTGATTGGCTTGTTGTCGAAGACAGCTATTCTGCTTACGGAATATGCTTCCGAGCGCCGTCGTCAGGGAATGACGATCACACAGGCGGCTGTTTCGGCTGCGCAAGTCCGTCTGCGTCCAATCCTGATGACATCTCTTACGATGATATTCGGTATGTTACCGATGATGTTTGCATCGGGAGTAGGAGCGAACGGTAATATTTCCATCGGTGTAGGAACCGTAGGTGGAATGTTGATCGGTACGGTTGCCCTGTTGTTTATCGTACCTGTATTGTTTATCGTGTTCCAGTATCTTCAGGAAAAACTGATGCCGGCACGTAAACCGGCAGAGTTGGAGAATCTTTAATTGTTGAAGTGTATGAAAAAGATAATAATATGTTTATTCCTGTCGGCCGGATTGAGCGGTTGTCATGTGTACCGGACTTATGAACGTCCGGACACGACGGTTACCGACAGTCTTTACCGGCAGCCGGTTGTTGCGGGGGATACCGCTTCCATTGCTTCCCTTTCATGGAAGGAACTATTTACCGATCCGCAACTGCAACAACTGATTGAAACGGGTATCGCGAATAATACCGATTTGAATATTGCCCGTTTGAAAGTGAAAGAAGTAGAAGCATTACTGCTTTCTTCCAAGTTGGCTTATCTGCCTTCTGTATCGCTCACTCCGCAAGGAACATTGAGCAGCGTGGATGGTTCGAAAACTTCCAAGACCTATGATCTGGCAGCATCGGCAGACTGGGAACTGGATATTTTCGGAAAGTTGACCAATGCCAAACGAGGAGTCAAAGCCGCCCTCGAACAGAGTGAAGCCTATAGGCAAGCGGTACAGACGCAACTGGTAGCAACGATTGCCAATAGTTACTACACCTTATTGATGCTTGATAAGCAACTGGATATCACCCGTCGCACGGCTGAAACATGGGATGAGAACCTGCGTGCAATGAAAGCATTGAAAAGAGCCGGGCAAACTACGGAAATGGCTGTTGCCCAAACTGAAGCGAGCAAGCTATCGGTAGATGCTTCCGTGCTTTCTATTGAACAGCAAATCAGTGAAATGGAGAATTCTCTTTCCGCCCTGTTGGGTATGGCTCCGCAGCTGATAACACGTTCTACGCTTGACAACCAGCGTTTCCCGGAATCCCTTTCAACCGGAGTGCCGTTGCAACTGTTGCACCGTCGTCCGGATATTCGTCAAAAGGAAGCTGAACTGGCTGGGGCTTTTTATGCAACGAATCAGGCACGTTCTGCTTTTTATCCCTCTATCACCTTGAGTGGTTCCGCAGGATGGACAAACTCGGCAGGTGGCGCTATAACCAATCCCGGACAGTGGCTGCTTTCCGCTGTCGGCTCATTGGTTCAGCCACTTTTCAATCGCGGACAGAATATTGCTAATTTGAAAATAGCGAAAGCACAACAGGAAGAGGCGTTACTCACCTTCCGCCAAAGTTTGCTTGATGCAGGAACGGAAGTAAACGATGCGTTGGTGCAATGGCAGAAGGCTCAAGGCCGTTTGGCACTCTCCAAACAGCAGGTCACTTCGCTTCAGTCCGCAGTGCGTAGTTCCGAACTGTTGATGCGGCACAGTTCGCAAAACTACCTGGAAGTACTTACTGCCCGTCAGACTCTTTTGCAGGCAGAATTATCCGTCGCTTCCAATCGTTTTGATGAAATACAGGGAGTTATTAATCTTTATCATGCATTGGGAGGAGGATACTGATTGATAGTAGATGGATTAAAACAAAATTGTTAATAAGTTGATATCAAAGATGCTGAATATATAAACTCCCATCATAATCTTTGTATTTAGCATCTTTGTATATATCAACCAGTTGATTACTGTAATCAAGGATAATATCTTTGGACGCTTGTGATACGTTTGTCGCCAGAATACCACTTCCCAAAATGCCGGGATTACATAATACACTGTCTTTCCTTATTGAATTCATGGTAAGCTCTACACCTGTGTAATCTTTGATACCTGCCTTTTCCAGACTGGATGTAATATAGTTGTCCAAAGATGCTTTATCATCTCCGGTCATGAATCCATACCATAATAAACACTTCATTCCTAATAGAGTAGCCTGTATCAGGACATCGAGATAGGTTACTCCAGAACCTCCTTTCTTGTCTATTTCGTAAGGATCGATATGGATGAAAGAGGATGTGGGAAGTGAAGGCAGTAGCTCTATGGTACCTCTCGAAGAGTCGGCATGATGTATCTCTACAGAGGCACTTAATTCGATTTGTTTGGCATAGGTACCCACATTCTCCAGTGCACTCTTTTCTAAATCAAAGAATACAAACCTTTTTGCTTGCTTCCCTAATACATTCATAGCCAAGGCAGGTGAACCTAAATAATTTCCTTTTGCCATCTCTCCGCTTTCCAGTTGATAATATATAGAATCTTTTAGAGATGGTACCTCATCTGCTTTCTCCAGGAAATGATAGATGCCATATTGCTGCTCCGGGGTTTGTGTCATCGGATAGATGGCACATGCCGAATTGGTCTCTACATATACTTGCGGAGTTTCATTCTTGAGTACTTCACAGAGTATCAGATGTTTTAAGACATCGGGTTGTTTTGCGAAATGAGTGTAAGTTGCCATATCGGTGTATTTAGGAATTAACCAATTCATGAATCGAAGTCGCACCAATAGCTTCGGAATTTGGCATGGTGCTTCCTTTCTTTAAATGTTCTTTGTGAATTACATAATTCTACAAATATAAACAGATAGATAATACGGGAAAACAAAAGGGGGCTTTTTATCTGAAATCATTGTGGACGAATTGTATTTTTAATTAGCTTTGTAGAAATAAAACAAAGAATTATGAAAATGAAAGTTCTGCTGTCTGTCATTGTATTTACGCTCTATACTGTTTCTTATGCGCAGAATATGAAAATGATTGATACTAGTATGCCGAAAAAAGATAAAAAGGATGCTGTAGTAATTGAATATGATTCATTAACTAATATACGCCCTTATAAAGATGCTTCATATTATAAACAATTTATTGGGCAAAGTATTTTGTTCTATCCTCGGAATCCAAATTCTTCGGAATCACTACCTAAGTATTATGCTAATTTTCTAACTTCTAATGAGCAGGTTGTTGCCATTGACACTATTTGGCGAAAAAAAAGATCCAACCCTAAACCTAAAGATTATAAATTAAATCAAATAACCTCCAAGAGATATAAACCTCAGTTGGTGAAGGATAATTATGTTACTTTATGTGCTTCTTTTCACGATATACTTGAACAAGGATATAGGATTTTTCCATTTGAAATATATAGAGCAACGAAATGTCCTATGGGAAAACGTGATGGCATTTTCACACCTTATAATGAGATAGAAGGCAAGACTTTTAAAATTTTAGATATAGAGCTGTCTGATGCCGAAGTTGAAGAAAATACAATTTTTGCACTACAGTCTGAAGAAGGTGATACTCTTTATTGGTATGCTAAACGTGGTGAGTATGATGGATTCAGTTATACTAGGCAACACTATCCTGTCATTGTATTAGGATTTATGGATAAAATGAAACAGTTGTATTTGAATAAAGACATATACATTAAAAATATTCATCCGATTAATAAATATAAATGTATGGAAATAGCCTATTCAGGCAGTGAAGATACTTATATGGTTCCTTCATTTGTTCTGAAGAATGATAGTGCCGATTTGATAATGCCATTATGTGAGAGTCCATCTCTTTTTTCATACGAAGTAAGCATATTTGATAATCAGAAAAGAATGACTCAGATGTATTTCTATAATTTGGATGTTGTCGAAGCGGAAGTTTATGAGGAAACAATGGAAAGAGAAAGACTTGCTAAAGAAGAATTATTGATGAAGGAAAAGTTAGCACAAGAAGAGGCAAAGAAGTTAGCTAGTATAAAAAGACAACAGAGAACTAAAGAATTATATAAGAAATACGGAAAAGCTACGGCGGACTTGATATTAAAAGGCCAAGTGTGCATTGGGATGACTAAGGCTATGGTTTTGGAATCATGGGGGCATCCTTCGGGTGGTATTAATAAAACTACCGGTGCATGGGGGATACATGAACAATGGGTATATGGAATGGGACAATACTTGTATTTTGAGAATGGAAAATTGACAACTATACAAAATTAGTCTGTCTTGTTTTGTATGAGCAGCCTTAATTTTAACAAGGGAGGCACTATGAAATATCAGTCTTTCTTAAACCACCTGTAAAACCATTTACCCACCTTCTCATAATGCCGGGTTTCGGTATCAGTGTATAGTTTAGAGAAGAATGACGTATCTAATGGTTCCCCCGATTGGTTAGGATATAATACGATTAAGCTATTGTTAGAGAAATATTTACTAAGCTGTCTCGGTAGTTTCTCAAAAGAACTGTCGTAAGAGAGAGTTCCCGGTCGTGCACTGATAATAACTAATAAATGGTCGTAGCTTACTTGTCCTGTTAATACCAGCAAATCATTCCAATCTTCCAAAAGGGAGAAATCGGTCAACGTTTGTTTATGTCGCTTCTTTATCCACGCCTGCAGGCGTATGGTTGTTTTTTCATTGGCAAAGAAATGTACCCGGCATCCGAGGGTACTTCCCATTCTACAGAAATGTTCCATCCAATGAGGAAAACCGGATTCGTATTCGGCTTTAGGAGGGACGGCAATGACAATTCGTTTGATTGTATGGACTGGTATTAGAAACTTAGAGATAATTATCTCACAGTTTAATCCATTCAATAAATGTTCGGCAAGTATTCCAAAGTATGAGTCTGTGATATTTTTCTTACGATGCAGACCGGTGATAATACTTGTAATCTCATTTTCCTTGACTGAATGTATAATGCCGGAAGCTATATTCAAATCATACCGTGTGACTTTCTTCAGTGGTACATTTGCTTCTGTTGCTGTCGTTTCCGCTTTTTCCAGGTAATATTTGCTTCGAAGTCGTAGATTATCGGAATTATTATTGTCGTTGATTACATTGAGGGCCAGTAGATTATCTTTCAATTTAGAATCACGTATGATTAGAGACAGATTCACCATGTCTTCGATAGTGTCCGGGTTGGCTATGGATACTAAAATCTTCTCTGTTTCTTTTGAAGATTCATTTTCCGATAGTGAGTCATCCATTGCCACCTTTCTGGCTGCCCGTTCGGTAATCAGTGAGCTCACTACGCAAGTGACCAGGATAAGCAAGACTGTGCCGTTCAGTACATCGTCATTCAGCAAGCGCTCGCCGGTGGGCAGAATAATGTTATATCCGACCAATACGGCTGCCAATGTGGCTGCTGCCTGTGCGTTACTTAAACCATACATCAGATTTCGTTCAAGAACAGACATCTTGTATATCTTTTGTGTCAGCCAGCAAGCAATCCATTTGCCTGTCAGTGCCATGGTTATCATTACGGCAGCAACTTTTAAAGCATCCCCATGTCCGAAAATAACCCGTAAGTTGATTAACATTCCTACTCCGATAAGGAAATAAGGAATGAAGAGGGCATTACCGACAAACTCTAAATGATCCATCAATGGAGAAACGTGCGGAATGAGCCGGTTGAGTACCAATCCAGCGAGGAAAGCTCCCAAAATACCTTCCATACCTACGAGTTCCATCAGTCCTGCTCCTAAAAATACCATTGCAAGCACAAAAATGAACTGCATCACGTTGTCATTGTATCGGTGGAAGAACCAGCGACCGATGCGTGGGAAGAAATAAATGATAAGTGCTCCTAGAAAGATTACTTTTACTACTAGCCAAATCCAGAATAAACCACCGGTTTCTCCTTTGAATAATCCGCCTATAACGGCTAGTACCAACAGTGTGAGCGTATCCGTCACCGCCGTTCCTCCTACGGCAATACTTACACTACGATGGCGTGATATACCGAAGCGGGTGACGATGGGATAGGCAACGAGTGTGTGGGAGGCATACATACTGGCTAGCAGTACAGAAGTGATTACGCCGTATTTCAGATAAGATACATTTGCCACGAATCCAATCCCGATGGGGACGATAAAAGCCAGTAATCCCAACACTAACGCTTTGTTTCGCGTCTCCTTGAAGTCTCCCATGTTCATTTCCAGACCAGCCAGAAACATGATGTAATAGAGCCCGACTTTGCCGAATAACTGAAAACTGCTATCGCGTGCCAGAATATTAAATCCATGTTCGCCAATAGCCAATCCCGCCAGGATCATACCGATAATATGAGGGATGCGCAGCTTATTCAATAATATCGGAGCAAACAATATGATTAGGAGTACAAGGAGAAATATCCATGTAGGGTCGGTGATAGGGAATGTTAAATCAAGGCCAATCCAATCCATAATTTGACAAGTTCGTGATATTTGTTCCGCAAAATAACCTAAAAAAATGCTTCTAAAAAAGGATTAGTTAATAAAATTAGTCATTTATTTTTTCTCCAGATTCATGATTGATGGAATGAAGAATGCAAGTGTCCCTGTTATCACAATTGCAATACCGCATATAACAAAGACATTGGCTATGCCGATAGCGTCTGCAATAAATCCGGTTGCCAGTAATCCTAAAATGGAGGGTAACAAACTGATACTGTCGAACAAAGAGAATACGCGCCCCAAGAAAGACACTTCAATCTGTGTTTGCAACAAAGCTGTAAACGGACCGGAATAAAACGGCATGGAAATACCCTGTACTATTGCAAATATAGCATAGATAATGAATGCTGAAGGAGGAAGGATTCCGGAAACGAAAATAGAAACTCCTATTATGATATAAGATATGTTTATCATAACGACCTTTCGGATGCGCGGATTCCATATTCCCAGTAAAATACCACCGACTAATGCTCCCGAACCAAAAAGAAGTTCTATCAGACTGACTTGATAAGCTGTTCCGGAGAAGTTTTTCAGAGTCATCAACGGTATCAGAGCAACAACAGGCATGATAAAGAAAGTGATGAGTACTTCAGTGACCATCACCCATTTCAAACCACAATTGCTACAGATTGCCTGAAAGCCTTCCTTCATATCCCGGAGTACATTATTGGTTGTTTCAGTTTCTGTTTTTTCCGGATTAGGGATAAATACAAACATGAGTGTTGTACAGGCTATGGCTGCTCCCGCAACGTCGAGCAACATAACTACACTCATATTCGTACTGACAATCAATGCGGCACCTAGCACAGGACCGCAGATATTACATAAGGCCTGTATTGTCTGATTAATACTGGCAATACGCGTCAGTTCTTTTTCAGGAGCAAGCAGCGGTATGGATGATTTCATGGCAGGTGCGTGGAAAGCGCTTCCGACAGAACGGAGCATAAGCAGCAGATAAATCTGCCAGATTTCGATAACGTCCAGATAGAATAATAACGCAATAATGCCCGAACAGAGTGCAACGAAACTGTCGGCCAATATCATAGTCCATTTCCGACTCCACCGATCAACGAAAACGCCGGCAAAGGGACCTAATACTACTTGGGGTAAAAGTGCGGCGATAGTAGCAAATGAAAGCACCTCTGCCGAACCGGTCTCAAGGCTGATCCACAGAACAATGGCAAACTGGGCAATAGAACTGCTAAGAATAGAAAATAACTGTCCGGACCATATAATGATAAATTTCTTTTTCCAATTATTCATAATACTTTATTGATTACGGATGATGATAAGGGGATTGCCTGTCTGTATATAAAGAGGGCAAATACCATTATGACTAAATAATAAACAAATGATTGAGAGAAATTGCTTTGATTTTTGTTGTTTTCCTGTAATGGAGGAAAGAAATAAAAAACGGAAGCCCAGCTAAGAGAGTTCCAGATGAGGTACGGATAAAATGAATTGATAAATAACTTTCATATTCTCAAGTTCGGTTTTTGATTCGGCAAATGTAGACAAAAAATGCCGTTCTCCTGCAAAACGGGTTCATAAAAAAAGAAAATTCGTCTTGAAATGGCTTCTGTAAGACTCTAATAAAATTCTAATAGCGTTCTAACAAATCTCTAACAGGCTTCCGGAACACGTCCACTTACCTTTGCATCCGAAAAAGAATGCTAACTATATTTTTATGGATGATGATGAAAAAGAAAAATTTGCAAATACTTTTAATTTGCGGTGTATTGCTAGTTACCGCATGCAAGAGTAAATCAAAGGAAGAACAACAGAGTGGTTATCGTATGGAAGGTGACACAGTACAGATCACAGACCGTTTTTTATCTGAAAAGATAAAAGTGACTGAGGCCAGACTTGAACCTTATTCCAAAGAAGTGATTACTTCCGGTGTGGTACGTCCTATTCCTACCCGTTATGCCTGCATTGCTTCCCCTTTTGCAGGAAGAGTTACAAAATCGTATATACAAATCGGACAACAGGTAAACCGGAGAACCCCTTTGTTTGAAATCAGCTCACCGGATTTTACTACGGCACAAAAAGAATACTTCCAGGCGTTATCGTTACGTGAGCTGTCTAAGAAAGATTTAAAGCGCAAAGAAGACCTGATAAAGAACGGGGTTAGTTCACAGAAAGAGCTGGAAGAAGCGCAAAATGCTTTGCTTATTGCCGACAAAGAGTTCGAAAATGCGTCTGCTGCATTGGAAGTATATCAGGTAGAGCATCCGGAGAATATGATACTGGGGCAGCCTCTTGTGGTGCGTTCGCCTATTTCGGGCGAAATTATAGAGAATAATATTGTGACCGGACAATACCTGAAAGATGATACCGAACCTGTTGCAATAGTGGCAGATTTGTCGGAAGTATGGATTGCCGCCCAAGTAAAAGAAAAGGATATTCGATTTATCAATGCAGGCAGTAGTCTGGATATAGAAGTGTCTGCATTACCGGGGATGGTGATTAAAGGTAACGTCTATCATGTAGAAGAGGCGGTTGACGAAGATACAAGGTCTATCAAAGTGCTTTCGGTTTGTGATAATTCGAAGAAACATTTGAAATTGGGCATGTATACTACCGTCCATTTTCTTAGTGCTCCTATTGAACAGATTCAGATTTCGGAGAGCGCATTATTGCAGGGAGAGAAAGACAGTTATGTGTATGTGCAGGTTACTCCGGATATCTTTGTAAGAACACCGGTGAAGGTAGAAGCGACCAAAGATGGATTTGCTGTGATAAATGATGGATTGCATCCGGGAGATAAAGTCATCAGTGAAGGAGGATATTATTTAAAATAGGAGATTATGAAGAAGGATTTGATGCTTTCAATTATACAGAAAAGATGGATAATGCTTTGTCTGTTTGTGATGATGTGTGTTTTCGGATATTACTCATGGACGCAACTTTCAATAGAAGCCTATCCGGATATTGCAGATGTCACATCGCAGGTTGTTACCCAAGTGCCGGGGCTAGCTGCCGAAGAAGTGGAACAACAGATCACTATTCCTTTGGAACGTGCCATCAACGGTTTGCCCGGCATGCATGTTATGCGTAGCAAAAGTACGTTCGGACTCTCTATGATTACGATTGTATTCAAGGATGGGACAGAAGATTACTGGAGCCGTCAACGGGTACAGGAAAGATTGAATGAAGTGGAACTACCTTATGGGGCAGCCCCCGGACTCGATCCGCTGACATCACCTGTGGGAGAGGTTTACCGTTACATTATAGAAAGTGACCAACATTCACTTCGTGAACTGACCGACCTCCAGAATTGGGTGGTTATTCCCCGTATCAAAGAAGTTTCAGGAGTGGCGGATGTAACAAATTTCGGAGGTATCACCACCCAGTTTCAAGTAGAAATAGATCCTTATAAACTGGAACAATATCACTTATCCCTTAGTCAGGTTATTGAGGCTATTGAAAATAATAATGCTAGTGTGGGAGGCAGCATATTGAATAGAGGAGATCTGGGGTATGTGGTACGTGGTATAGGATTGATAGAGAATCTGGACGATTTGGGGCATATTGTAGTCACTACAACTTCCGGGGTTCCTGTCTTTTTAAATGATATCGGTTCTTTGAAATACGGTAATCTGGAGAGGAAAGGTGTGTTGGGATATACCGATCGTACCCGTGATTATTCGGAAAGTTTGGAAGGGATTGTGCTTCTTCTGAAACATGAAAATCCGTCTAAGGTATTGGATGGCATTCATGCGGCAGTGGATGAATTGAATCATGAAATTTTGCCGGAGGGGGTGCGTATACATACTTTTCTGGATCGTACCAGCCTGGTGGACACTACTTTGGATACTGTTTCCCATACGCTCTTAATGGGTATGGCATTGGTTGTTATTGTACTTGTTCTGTTTTTGGGCAACTGGCGTGGAGCATTACTGGTTTCAATCACCATTCCGGTATCTTTGCTTATCGCTTTTATCCTGATGCATTTTACGGATATTCCTGCCAATCTTCTGTCACTCGGAGCCATAGATTTTGGAATCATTGTAGATGGTGCCATTGTTATGCTGGAAACTATTCTCAAGAAACGTGAGGATTACCCCGAACAGTACATCGAAGAAAAAAGTATCGCACAACGAGCCAAAGAGGTAGGACGCCCGATTCTTTTCTCCACCATAGTTATTATTACAGCCTACTTGCCATTATTCGCTTTCGAACGTGTGGAACGTAAACTGTTTACTCCTATGGCATTTACGATGAGTTATGCAATGATCGGAGCACTTTCGGTTGCTCTTCTGCTGATTCCGGGACTGGCTTATGCTATTTACCGTAAGCCGCGCAAGGTCTATAAGAATAAATGGCTGGAAAAATTGAAGGAAAAATATACTGGTGCAATAGTGAAACTTATAGAAAAACCAATAAAGACCATACTCTTTTCATGTTTGATTCTGATTGCAGGTATTGTGTTAAGTGGTGTTGTAGGGAAAGATTTCCTTCCTGAATTGGATGAGGGCTCGATCTGGTTGCAGGTGAATCTTCCTCCCGGCATTTCTGTTGAGAAATCGAGAGAGATGTCCGATACACTTCGTTCCCGTACGATGAAGTATCCCGAAGTAACTTATATCATGGTTCAGGCAGGGAGAAATGACGATGGTACAGATCCGTTCACTCCTTCGCATTTTGAGGTATCTATCGGGATAAAGCCTTATGATGAATGGCCGAACGGAAAGACCAAGCAAGATTTGATTCATGAGCTGGAAGAAGAATATAAGACACTGCCCGGTTTTAGGGTGGGATTCAGCCAACCGATGATAGACGGGGTGATGGATAAAATAGCCGGTGCGCATAGTGAATTGGTTGTAAAGGTGTATGGTGAGGATTTTCGGGAAACACGTCGTATTGCGGAAGAAATCACCCGGGCGCTGGGAACGGTGAAAGGTGCCGTTGATCTGGATATTGACCAGGAACCTCCATTACCTCAACTGCAAATTATTATGAATCGGGATGCGATTGCCCGATATGGGCTGAACGTGTCTGATGTAGCTGATTTGATAGAGGTAGCAATTGGAGGGAAAGCTATTGCGCAGCTTTATCAGGGAGACCGTCAATATGACATTACCTGTAAATATAAAGAAGAAATGCGGGATACACCCGAAAAGATAGCCGGATTGATGCTGACCTCTTCTACCGGAGCTAAAATCCCCCTTTCGCAGGTAGCCGAAGTGAAATTGAGTGTCGGAGAAAGTACGATCACTCGTGAAATGAACAGACGTCACTTGACGGTTAAGTTGAATCTGCGTGGACGCGATCTGGCCTCTTTCTTAAAAGAAGCGCAGAATGTGATTGATGCGAAAGTGGACTATGATAAAAGCAAATATACAGTCAAATGGGGAGGGGCTTTCGAAAACCAACACAGGGCCTATACCCGTCTTTCTGTCATTCTTCCGTTGACGTTGATGTGTATGTTTATTTTGCTTTATGCTACGTTTGGGAAATTCCGGCAAGCTGGTCTGGTATTGTCCATCGTGCCGTTGGCGCTCTTTGGCGGAATGCTTGCGCTCAATGTACGCGGTATGACATTGAATGTATCGTCTGCCGTGGGCTTTATTGCCATGTTCGGACTTTCCATTCAAAACGGAATTATTATGGTATCTCAGATAAACAATTTGCGTAAAGGAGGAATGGAACTTCGGAAGTCTGTTATCGAAGGGGCACGTCAACGGTTCCGTCCTATCCTGATGACCTCGGTCACTACGGTACTCGGACTGTTTCCCGCTTCTCTGGCAACCGGGATCGGCAGTGATGTGCAACGTCCTCTGGCAACGGTTATTGTGTATGGATTGATGTTCTCAGCACTCATTTCTATGTTTGTGCTTCCGGTTTTTTACTATCTGATTGAGAATAACGTTTTAAATAAAAAGAAGAATGATGAGAAGGAATATACACTTTAATATCTTGCTCCTTTTGCTGCTTGTGGAAGCGATGACTGTTCATGCTTTTGCGCAAATTCCAGACAGGACTCTCTATCAGAGTATCTCTCTCGATGAGTATCTGAAACGGGTGGGGGAAGGTAATCTAAACTATCTGGCAGAGAAGTTGAATGTAAGTATAGCTGATGCGGAGATGATTGCTCAAAAAGTGTTTCCTGATCCGGAAGTGGGGTTTGAAGCCGGTCATGAGACTTTTTCATTAGGGCTTTCCTATTCACTGGAATTAGGAAACAAACGAGGAGCACGTATAAAGTTGGCACGTAGTCAGATGGAGCTTGAAAAACTAATTCTGGAACAGTCATTTCAGAATTTGAGGGCTGAAGCTGCCAGTCTTTTTTTGGAGGCAATTCTTCAAAGAGAGTTGCATGAAGTACAGCAAAGTTCTTACCAGTATATGTTGCAATTGAGCCAATCGGATAGTTTACGTTATGTAGCGGGAGAGATTACAGAGAATGATGCCCGGCAATCAAAGTTGGAAGCTGTCACTTTGCTCAATGCGGTTTATGGTCAGGAAGCTGCCTATCAGTCGGCATTGGTCGTGCTGAATAGACAGATGGGGATGGCTGCGGACACTCTTTATATTCCGTTGGGTAATTGGGATGAATTCAACCGTGAGTTTTATCTTTCGGAGTTGATTAAAGTAGGTCTGGATAATCGTATAGATTTGTTTATGGCTCAAAAAAACACGGAAATAACTTCCCGTGCATATAAACTGACGAGGGCAGAACGCCGCCCGGATATTGGTCTGTCCGTTTCTTATGAAAAAGACTGGAATCGTTTTTTTCCATCGGCTCGTTCCGCTACGGTAGGAGTGTCTATTCCTTTAGCCTTTTCGAATATCAATAAAGGGACTGTTAAGGCTGCTAAATTTCGTATTTCCCAGTCCGAAATTCAGGAGAAAGATATAGAGCAACAAATACAGGCAGAGATTATGCAGGCATGGTTCAATTATGAAGCAGAGAAAAAGAAAGTGGTTCAATTTAAGTCGGGAATGCTTGGAGATGCTCAGAAAGTAATGGATGGGATGGTATATAAATACAAACGTGGTGAAACCAACATTTTGGATGTATTAGTCGCCCAACGTACCTATAATGAAGTGCAGCAAGAATATCTTGAAACAATGAAAGGATATGCTGTCTCGTTAGTAGAGCTGGAAAAGGCTTGTGGCATTTGGGATATACGTTTCTAAAGGGGGGATTTTTATCCGGTTCTACGTTCTGCAATGAAAGTAGAACCGGATATTTATTTTTAGAATACTAAATTGCAATTCTGCTTCTTCATTTTAAAACATGGTTCTATATTCTTCCTGTTTTTTCTTGGACAACTTCTTAATGACTTCTTCTACCGAATGACTGATCAGCTCTTTTATAAGTTTGTCGGGCACATCTCCCTCTAAATATACGGTTATCCAATGTTTCTTATCAGAAAATGGTCCCCAAAAGATGTCTCCATACTGTTCTATTAATTCTTCTGCCTTGTCAGGAGCACATTTCATATCCGCCCAGAAATTTCCGTTCTTTGGTCGTAATGTAGCAAAAGTGAACATTTTATCCATGACCTTAAAAACCAGGATATTCTCACCAAACGGCATACATTCTGTTGCTCCTTTAACAGACAGGCAATAGTCTCTATACTCCTCTATATTCATGATTTCTCTCTTTGTTCTTTTTCAAATGGCAAATATATCATTTTCAGTTTGCTTAGATGAAGTGATTCTTTTAATCAGCTTTTTCAGAGCATCCGCTTCAGCTTTGCCCTGATCCGGCTCAAACTTACCGGAGTTATTCCCAGATAAGAAGCAAGACATTCCAACGGCATTCTCTGCAATAACTCCGGATTGTTCTGGATCAGCTTCATATACCGTTCGGATGCATTGGTGAATAATAGGGAAATAAGTCTTTCCTCCGTTTGCATGAACTCGGATTCGGCAAACTTCCGTCCCCAGTTGGCAATATGAATGTCTTCCTTAAATAATTCTTGTAAGTCTTTACGCTTCAGTAAATACAACTCCGACTCCTCCATCAACTCCATCGACTCATATCCCTGCTGGTTATCCACATAACTTTTCAGCGAGACAATGGCAGAACCCTCTTTCCCAATCCAGAATGTAACTTCTTTCCCATCCACAGGAATATAAGCTCTGACAATCCCTTTCTCGATAAAAAAGATATTCGTTTCAGTTTTACCGGCTTCCAGTATATGATGCCCTTTGGGATACGTCACTTTAGACAGATGTTTTGTCAATTTATCCATCGAAGTCTCCGGTATCGGGTATATCTTATTTATAATCTCGTGTATATCCATATAACATGAACCATTTTCTGCAAAAATACAAAAAGTTAGATTAGGAAAGAGGAATTGTTCATACTCTTGTGCGGTCATTTCTTATCAAATGTAAAGTGAAAGCTCCAACCGTCTGCCTAATTTTGTAGTCTGATTTTAAAATAGAAAGATATGAATTGGATAATATTGATTATTGCCGGACTCTTTGAAGTCGGCTTCACCTTTTGTCTGGGTAAGATAAAAGGAGCAACGGGCACTGACTTTTATTTGTGGGGAACAGGATTTGTAATATCTGTAACGTTGAGTATGTACCTTCTGGCAAAAGCTACCCAAACATTGCCCATCGGCACTGCATATCCTATCTGGACCGGAATAGGAGCAGTAGGTACCGTATTGGTCGGCATTTTGTTCTTCCATGAACCGGCCACTTTAGGACGCCTGTTCTTTATGACAACTCTGATTCTTTCAATCATAGGATTGAAACTAATCTGAATCTCATCATCCGAATTCAGGGCGATACTCCTCTGTCTTCCGGCAAATCAGTGACGAACTGAATTTTCCGTCTCGATCCTTCTTCGGAAAGTTTTTTAAAAGACTTGCAGGGTTTTCTCCAAAAGCATATCGGGAACAAAAATAAGGTGATTATCGGTTGTTCCTTCCTGAATACTACCATAAGTCAGCGAATATTAACCCTTTGGAGGAAAGTGAGTTTTAATAGGAAATATTTCGGTTTATAGAATAAATTTATATATTTGCAGAATATATGGGCGTATCTCGCCGACAACTAAACTATTATTCTATTCACTATTTATTGATTTAAAATGAAAACTACTGATTCCGAGCCTCAAGGAGTCGGTATGGAACTGGAGCAGTACCGTACTCGGCTCGAGCAAATGGTCGAAGAGAAATCTAAGGACCTGATTGCCATTCAGGAAAATCTGGAAGCAACCAATCGGCGGCAAGCGTTGTTTATCAAGGTACTGCAAATTCTGCAACTGGAACCGGACATACCTACAGCCATGAATATGGCACTTGCCGAAATCGGCCGTTATACCGGCGTTGACCGTTTGGCCACATGGGAAAATCACCTCGATGGAGTTACGTATGGCTGTACCAATGAATGGTGTAACGAGGGTATTGAGCCTGCCATAGATTACCTGCGGAGTATGACCATTGAAGCGGGAAAACCCTGGTTCGATATGCTCGAAGAAAATCATATCATCTGCACGTCCGATATCTATTCACTCGATCCTTTTATAACTCAAATGCTCGAAGTACAGGGGGTGAAAGCCATCGCTGTCTTTCCTCTGTCGCAGTTGGGTGTGCATTTCGGTTTTCTTTCGTTTAATTTTTGCTGGAAGAAACAATGGGATAAAAAGGATGTGGAACTGATGAGCCAAATTTCGCAGATTGTGTCTACCGCAACCAAACGCTGGCAGGTTGAAATATCCCTGCAACAATCGCAGCGAACCATGCAAAAGGTACTGGATAACATCAATGCTAATATTTTTGTTAGCGATTATGACTCTCTGGAGGTGCTTTTTGCAAACAAACCTTTCAGGGAAGAAGCCGGAAGCGTGCCAGAGAGAGCGACATGCTGGAAAATGCTGAATGCGGGATTGGGTGGAGCATGTACACATTGCCCGAAACCGCAATTGCTTGATGCCAACCGCAAACTCACAGGTGTTCATTTCTGGGAAGATTATAATCCTGTAACCGAACGCTGGTACACCATCCAGAGTATGGCGATTAATTGGCTCGACGGACGGTGGGCCATCATGGAATTGGCTACTGACATCACTACCCGCAAGCAAGTGGAACTGGAATTGATTGAGGCGAAAGAGAAAGCCGAAGAATCCGACAGGCTCAAATCGGCATTCCTTGCCAATATGAGTCACGAAATACGTACTCCTCTCAACGCTATCGTAGGCTTTTCGAGTCTGCTTGCCGAAACAGATGAGATAGAACTGCGTCAAGCATATATGTCGCTGGTGCAGGAGAACAACGAGCTGCTGCTCAATCTAATTTCCGACATTCTGGATATTTCCAAGATTGAGGCCGGCACGATAGAACTTACTACCGGATGGGTGGATGTACCTCAACTTTGCCGGGAAGTGATTGCTACTTTCTCACATAAGAAACATGATGGAGCAGTAGAACTGCGTTTTGACGAAAGTTCACCGCAGATCATGATTGATGCCGACAAGAACCGGATCATGCAGGTACTCTCTAATTTCATGACCAATGCTTTGAAATTCACCACCAAAGGATCGATCACCCTTTCTTATACATTGAATGATGACGGTCAGGTGCGTTTCTGTGTAACGGACACGGGTAAGGGTATCCCTGCTGAACAGTGTCATGATATTTTTAATCGTTTTGTGAAACTGGACTCTTTTGTGCAGGGAGCCGGTCTCGGATTGTCGATATGCCAGAGTCTGGTGGAACGGATGGGTGGAAAGATCGGAGTAGAATCCTGTGTGGGAAAGGGCTCATGTTTCTGGTTTACACATCCATTTACGTCTGCCACCCAATCCGCCTCAACCCTTGTAACAGAGAACGATATGCTTGCGACTCTAAAGAAGGCTGTTTCGAGAAATTATAAACCTCTGATTCTGGTAGCCGAAGATATAGATAGTAATTACTTACTGATTGAGGCACTGCTCAAGAAAGATTATCGTCTGGTGAGGGCGCACAACGGCAGTGAGGTCATAGAGCTTTTTAATGCCGAAACTCCCGATCTCATCCTTATGGATATGAAAATGCCGGGTATAAGCGGAATAGATACAACCACCCTGTTGAGGAAAACCGGAACGCAGGTTCCCATTGTTGCGCTTACAGCATTTGCTTATGCCGACGACAAATCACTGGCTTTCGATGCGGGATGCAATGATTTCCTGACGAAACCGGTTTCGCCACCCGAACTGCGCAGGGTAGTCAGTAAATGGACGGTGAAGTAAATAGCCAGATCTGATATGCTGTTGAGATGAATCGGAGAGAATAGTTCAGGATATGTTTGCTTGTTAATCTATAATACAAATGCCGTATCTGCAAACTAAAAGAACTTGTATTTTACATATTGAGTTTTTAGCGAAAAATATATGAATAATGAAGAAGATGACAAATAACTTATTATTCATTATGACACTCTCTTTCAGCTCACGTCATTCTTTTCAAATAAATGTTGGTGACGTTTTTACCCTCACACCCTCACCCTTTGCCTTAATCCCTTTATTCATCGGTATTACAGGTGTGAGGGTAAGGGTGAGAGTAGGTGAGGGTAACTTTTTACTCTCACCCTGATTCGTCCTGATTAGGGTTGACTAATCTTATTCCGTTTTTACACTAATTTCTTCATTATTACCATAATATCCACTTTCAGGCACATAAATCGGCTGCATCGCTCCACCCATATTTTTCAATTTACCCTCATCGCGCAGACGCCGGATATGTCGCATGGCTGTGCTTCTTGCCATTCCACAAAGAGATTGGAAGTCATATCTCCGCATAAATGGGTGAGTCCGGAAGTACTTTGTCAGTTGCAGGTCAATTTCCTCGTTCGTTAGTTGGGTGAAATCCAGTCCCCCTTTGAGGCTTTTCACTTTAAGCACGCCAAATTCGTTTTTCAATGTTTGGTCGGCACGAAACTGGATAGCTTTCAGTTTCACTTTGGTCACTTTCCGTTTGGTACCTATCGTCACAGGTTCCGTGGTGGTCAGGCAAGGATGGAAATAGCCGATGCCGTCCAGATGTACTTGGCGTCCCTCCGCCAATTCTTGTCCCATGATGTGCGAAAGAGCGTCGAGCACGGCAGAGACATCTGTTTCTGTCAGTGAGCAACGTTCCTGAATACGCCGGCGCAGTACATCCGTCCCTGTGGAACCGTTGTATTTGATGCGCGGATGCAGGGTATTTTCATTTTCTCCCTGCTGTTTGTCTGAAGGCTTCGGGTCTTCATACCAATCGAATAATATTGCCATAGCTTTATATTTGTTTTAAATGAACTGTTCTTATTATGTATTCTCTTAAGTAGTAATACGTTAGCGCTTCATGTTTCTTCTGTTAAACTCTAATGCTTTGTAAGGGCTCACCCATGTGAACAAAGCTGTTTACGTCTGTGGACGTTTTTGTTTACAAATGATAGCCTGTTTGTTCACATGGGTGAGCCCTTGACAACTACTAAGCAAAGATACATAAATAATGAGGCAAATGCAAATGAAATACGGGTATTTATCAGATAGAATGCTTGCTTTCCGGAAGATAAAAGCGTACCTTTACAGGAATTAAATATGTAGATGTAATTGTAGAAAAAATAGACAAAAATAGGATGAAAATTACTTTAATCAGACAAGACAACGGGAACGGAAAAGAGACTCTTAGCATTTGTGAGGCAGGCACATTATTCGACAAAATGAAAACGGAAACCAAAGCGGGGCATATCACGGCTTTGCGGGAAATTATACCGTTACTGGAAGGTACGTATGCCCGGTACGAACATATAGATAAGTTGCCATACATTTATTCTGCTGTGGAATATACCCGGACCAAAGAGGGTGAACGGAAGATGAAGCAGTATAACGGATTGGTACAGTTGGAAGTGAGCCGGCTGGCCGGTGGGTCGGAAGCGGAATTTGTGAAACGGCAAGCGGCACTTCTGCCACAGACTTTTGCTGCTTTTTGTGGTTCCAGCGGTCGTAGTGTGAAGATATGGGTTCGTTTTGCCTTGCCGGATGATGGAGGGTTGCCATCTGAAGAGGCGGAGGCGGAACTGTTTCATGTTCATGCTTATCGGCTGGCTGTGAAATGTTATCAGCCGATGTTGCCTTTCGATATCGATTTGAAGGAACCTGTGTTGACACAGAAATGTCGTATGACGTTGGATGAGGCTCCTTATTATAATCCGGATGCAGTGCCGTTTTGTTTGGAACAGCCGCTTACGATGCCGGGAGAAGAGACTTTCCGCCAGCGGAAGCAGGAGGAGAAAAATCCGTTATTGCGATTGCAACCGGGATATGAGTCGGCACAAACGTTCACGAAGATTTATGAAGCGGCATTGAACAGGGCATTTCAGGAAATGGAGAACTGGAAACGTGGGGACGACTTGCAGTCTTTGCTGGTCCGCCTTGCCGAACATTGTTTCAAAGCGGGTATCCCCGAAGAGGAAGCGATACGGCAGACGATGATTCATTATTATCGCGAGGAGGAAGAACAGGTGATTCGTTCGATACTCCATAATCTTTACCAGGAATGTAAGGGATTCGGCAAGAAAAGCAGTATCAGCAAAGAGCAGGAGACGGCTTTTCTGTTGGAAGAGTTTATGAAACGCCGTTATGAATTCCGTTACAATACGGTGCTGGATGATTTGGAATATCGTCAGCGTGACTCTGTTCATTTTTGCTTTAAGCCGGTGGATAAACGGGTGCGCAACAGCATTGCAATCAATGCATTGAAAGAGGGAATTAGTGCGTGGGACCGTGATGTGGATCGTTTTCTGAATTCGGAATGTGTTCCTTTGTACAATCCTGTCGAAGAATATCTTTATGAGGCAGGGCGTTGGGATGGAAAGGATCGTATTCGTGCATTGGCCGGTTTGGTTCCTTGTGATAATCCGCATTGGCAGGAATTGTTTTACCGTTGGTTCCTTAGTATGGTGGCGCATTGGAGGGGAGTTGACCGGCAGCATGGTAATAGTACTTCGCCTTTGCTGGTCGGTTCGCAAGGGTATCGCAAGTCTACATTTTGTCGCATTATCCTGCCGCCGGAACTTCGTTTCGGCTATACGGACAGTATTGATTTTAAGAGTAAGCAGGAGGCGGAACGTTATCTGGGACGCTTTTTCCTGATTAATATTGATGAATTCGATCAGATTAATGTCAGTCAGCAGGGATTCCTGAAGCATTTGTTGCAGAAGCCTGTTGCGAATTTGCGTAAGCCTTACGGTAATACGATTCGGGAAATGAGGCGTTATGCTTCTTTTATCGGAACCAGCAATCAGAAAGATTTGCTTACCGATCCCAGTGGTAGCCGCCGTTTCATTTGTATCGAGGTGACGGCTCCTATTCAAACGAACGTTACCATCAATTACAAACAGCTGTATGCTCAAGCAATGGAGGCGATTTATAAAGGGGAACGTTATTGGCTGAATGATGAAGATGAAAATATATTGAAACAGACCAACCGTGAGTTCGAACAGGCTAGTCCGTTGGAACAGTTGTTTCATTGTTATCTTAATCCGGTAGAGGAGGAAATGGAAGGCGAATGGCTGACTGCTATGCAGATTTTGAGCTATTTACAGACGAAAACACGGGATAAGTTGGCTATTAGTAAGGTGGGACAGTTTGGACGCGCACTTCAGAAACTGAATATTCCTTGTCGTAAATCTCGTAAGGGGACGCTTTATCATTTGGTAAAGGTGGAGTAGTTTACCCTCACACTTGTAACTCCGATGAATAAAGGATTTTATAAGAATCGCAACTTTCGGGTCGTTTATCAGATATATGTGTGGTAATTTTGTGGCACTGGAAACTAAAATGGATTTGAAAGTTAAAATATTATTGATTGCTTTTTCAGTTGTAAGTACAATAAATGTATTTTTGCAGGTGTGGAAAACAAAAGCAGTGCTATCAATCCCCGAAAATAAGTTAAGATGGAAGATAAAAGGAAAGAAATAGTTGGCAATGTCATTCGGATACAGCGTTATCATTCTCCTTGTGGCGATTTGATGCTTGGCTCGTTTGAGGACCGGCTTTGTCTTTGTGACTGGGCAGTTGAAAGTCATAGGGATATTGTAGACAGGAGGTTACGGAAAGTGCTGAAAGCCTGTTATGAAGAAAGTACATCCGAGGTTATACAGAAAGCGATTAAGCAGTTGGACGAATATTTCAATGGTGAACGGACCGCGTTTGAAGTGCCTTTGCTTTTTGTAGGTACGGATTTTCAGAAAAGTGTATGGTATAAGTTGCTGGATATTCCGTACGGCTCGACTGTATCGTATGGAGAATTGGCAAAACAGCTGGATATGCCGAAGGCTGTCCGTGCGGTTGCCGCTGCTAACGGCGCGAACGCTATTTCTATTTTTGCTCCGTGTCATCGTGTTATCGGCAGTAACCACACGCTTGTGGGGTATGGCGGTGGTCTTCCTGCTAAAAAACGGTTACTGGATTTGGAAATAAACGGCAAACCTCTGTTATGAATGAGCAAGAAACGCTTGATTATGCACGTATTGCACAGGCAATCGGGTATATAAGGGAGAATTTCAAAAGGCAACCGGGATTGGATGAGATTGCCCGGGAAGTGGCGTTGAGTACGGCACATTTCCAACGTATGTTTACGGAGTGGGCAGGGGTTAGTCCTAAGAAGTTCTTGCAATATACCAGTATTGAATATGCCAAGAAAATCTTGGATGAGACTCATGCGTCTTTGTTTGATACGGCACAGGAAACGGGACTTTCCGGTACGGGCAGATTGTATGATTTGTTTGTAAATATAGAAGGTATGACACCGGGCGAGTATAAAAACGGTGGTGAAAATCTTTCTATCAATTACAGCTTTGCCAAAAGTCCTTTTGGTGAACTATTTATTGCATCTACCAATAAAGGTATTTGTTGTCTGGAGTTTGCAGACGATCACGATGCGGCATTTCATTCCTTGTTGAAGAAGTTTCCTAATGCAACGTTTACTCCGGCTGTGGATGAGATGCAGCAAAATGCTTTATCCATCTTCACGCAGGATTGGAGGAAGCTCAAAGATATAAAGCTGCATTTGAAAGGTACTGACTTTCAACTAAAGGTCTGGGAAACTTTACTGAAAATCCCTGTCGCCGGATTGACTACTTATGGAGATATAGCCGCAGGTATTAATAACCCGAAGGCTTGCCGGGCTGTAGGAACGGCTGTCGGTGAGAATCCCGTAGCTTTCCTTATTCCATGTCATCGTGTCATTCGTTCTTCCGGTGAGTTGGGTAATTACCACTGGGGAGAGATTCGAAAGACTGCAATTATTGGTTGGGAGGCTGCGAAAAATGGATATTTGAATAAATAATAAGTACTGGCGGTAAGAAAAGCCGGAAACGGGATATCGGGTTCTTCTTTCATTTATAAATCCCGGCTCAAGGATGAAACCGCAAGGCCGGGATTTATTTGTAGTCGAATGACTATCATTCCTCTTCTTCATTTATTCCTTCATAGCACCTGATATCCGCTTCAATCATGAAATTATAAATCAGTCGGGTTTTAAACATCATTCTTTCCTGCGACAATTCTAAATCAGCAAGCGTTGCTTCGATTCTATTGCAGAATTCATTTATTCTTTCTTCTTCCAGCATCGGATACATTTCGTAAACTCGCCGGACGAAAGGTACCATCGAAGCCTGCACCTGATAAAGTAGTATTTGGGGTTCATATTGGAAATCCACTTCGTCCATCTGTTTATGCAAGTGCTCGTTTTCGTAGGTTATTTGTTGGAATTCTTCGAAACAAGGTAAAAGCTGCTCTGAGTGATGAAGCAGTAATTTTATGGTTGCAATGGCTGCAAAACCTTTTTCCAGTTCATTTCCATATTGAAAATGGTTATACAGGGAGCAAAATGATGCTTCCAGACAGAGCCGTTCAAATTCGGTGTCTTTTACCCACGGAAGATAAGTGAGCATAGGCAGGCATTCACCTAGCGTAAGCTGATCTTTACAGTCAAGTATTTTGATAAGATTACCCGGTTGGGTAAGGAATTGATACATAGTGTGCATGGCCAGGTATTTTTCCGCAAGCCGGTCCTCGTCCAATTCACGGGATGCTTCCAATTCGGACAACAGAAAATCGATATTCTCCTCCTTGTTATCTGGTTGTTGCTCTTCGGCACGAGCTATGTCTTCGTCAACCATATTTAAAATTTCCTGAATATTCATATTACATTATTATTTTTATACCTGTTTATTATTCTTTCTTAGTTTTGGGCTTGTCTTATTGCGACAATGCGGGCATTATAGGGCTCTTGCATACTATCGGGCAATTCCTCCAACAATCCGTGAAGTTGGTCGATCAATTTTTCTGCCTGTTCGATGTTGCCTGTTTGAAACATATAATCAATCAATTCAATGCCGATGGATATCCTGTATAAAAGGTCGTTGCTCTCATCTTTCAGTAGTTTCATAGCAGAATGTACCAACTGTGTGGCATCCATTTCGCTACCGGACAAATAGAGTGCGAGAGCTTTGTGGATAGTCATAGGGGAGATTCCTGTATCGGTTTTGTCAGCTTCGTAACGATTGAAGGCGTCCAGAGCTTCCTTGATATGCCCTGTGTCAAGAAGTATCTTACCGAGAACTTTGTCAAATTCGGGCAATGTAGAAATTGACGGATCTTGCTCTATGGCATTTCCCAGCATCTGAAGAGCCTCTTGCGGGTGGCTTAATGCATTGTAACACTTGGCCAGTGGTACGATGAGATTGGGTTCGTAAGTCAGGTTAGTTTCATAGAGCGGTAGGGCTTTATGATATTGCGTGGTGTCGCAGTAGGCATTTGCTATCGTTATCTCTATTTGGCTCTTTATTTCGTCGGAAGGAGGTTGTGATTCAGCCTTCTGTAACAAGTTGAGCCCTGCTGTGATTACCCTGTGCGGATTATCCAAAACGGCGTCCATTGTTATTCTTCGTAAACTAATCTGATAATATCCGTCTACGGTTATTCCACTGTTTGCGGCTATTTCTTCAAGAAAAGAGATGTACAGTTGATGTGTTGTATTATACATGCCTAAGCTGATTGTATAATCCATCAGAACAATTACTGCACTTTCGAGATCGATCCGGTAGTTTTGGTCATCAAACGATTCGTCTTCTTGTTTTAGATGTTCAATCGACGTACCGATTCCATTGCTTGCACTTTGGTGTGATTGCTTGTATTCTTCGTTATCGCTGGAGAGGACATAAACAAATTCGAAGCATCGGAGGATGACTTGCCAATATACAGCATCTTGTTTGGTTATGGCCTGCGCTATGTTGTTCAGGCATGCTATCGTTTTCTTGTTGTAGAAGCCATACAAACTTAGCAAGCATCGTATTTCATGCCAGTAGCTCATTTCTGCCTGCTCGAAATTACCTCGATTCCAATTGAATTCGGCCATGTCTTTGAATACCCGTTCGGCCACAGCATCATTATCATTTTGGATAGCGATGTCGGCTGCCATACGATAGTATTCTTCTGCTTGGTCTTCTTCCTTTTTCATTTCCATTGAATAAGCCAGATAGCGATAAATCAGGCTTCGGGCTACTGACATTTTTTCAACCCCCTTTTGGTTGCAATGATGAAGGGCACGATTGAACATGTCGACGGCTCTTTCAAAATAACCCGTCTGAAAGGCGTCTCTCCCTTGTCGGAAGGTGTCGGTCAATGCCGGATCATCTATACCGATGTAGGTTGCAAATTCTTCGATTTCGGCATTTGCATTGGCTATTTGCTTTTCATTGGGTTGGTCATTGGCCGAATCTTCTGTATTTTCATTTGCCTGTTTCAGTTGGTCAACTGTGTCCTTGTACTGCCTGGCCATCTGATCGTCGGGACCGAACAGGGCGGAGCGTATCTCCCAGGCTTTTTCAATGTGTTCGATTGCCTTGTCTATGTGTCCTAGTCTGAAACATATTGCACCGTAATTATTGTTCGCATAGGCAGCTGCTTCATCCTGACTTTTATCGCATTCTTCCAGCAAAGCAAGTGATTTTTCGAGTGCAACTGCGGCGTCTTCGAAACGATTGGAAGTGTTGTATGCTGCGGCCAGATAGGAGTATGAGGCAGCCTCTTTTTCCAAGTTATCCATATTATGCCAGGTTTTGGCTCCTTTTAGATAATAATGTTCCGAAAGTTTTTCATCATTTAGGACGAGATAGACTTTACCCAGATTGTCATACATGGTAGCAGCCAGTTTTGAGTCTGTTTGTTTTAATGTTTCGAGTAGACTGATGCACTCCAATGCTGTGTTGAGAGACAGGTCAGGTTGGTTGGCCCGAAGATAGATGGAGGCCTGGCTGTTCAGTAGCTCGGCCAGCGTCATGTCACGGTCTCCAATCTTTTGGTAAATATCTATCGCATGTCTCATATATTCGGTCGCTTTGGGATAGTTTCCACTATACATCTCAATTTCTGCAAGCGAGTGATATTCTTCTTGGGTATGCGCATTTTCATCTCCTAATATGTGCTGATATATCGTAAGGGCTTTTTCGGCATACTCTCTGGCTTGGTCAAAATCTTGTTCCATGCGGCATTCGAGTGCATAATTATGATATGCGATGGCTACATCAATGTCATTCTCACCTTTGAGACTGACATATATGTCCTGACTTTTCAGACGATATTCCTTAGCAAGTTCTTCTTCACCAAGCAACCTGTATATACCGGCGAGATTATCGTATGCTACGGCAATATCATCATGCATGTCCGGCAGGATGGATTTGCGCATCTTAAGGACCTTTTCGAGGATCAGCTTCGCTTTTTCCAATGCGTTCTTATCAACCGGATCTTGTGATTCGCCGATACTGTGGTATACATCAGCGATGTTACACAGGTAAGATGTTATTTTCAGGTCATCTTCTCCGTAAGCATGGACTGCAAGTGATAATCCTTCCCTATATTCCTTTAACGCCTGGATGTACTCTTTTTTGCGAATACAGATCATACCGGCCAGATTGTGGAACGAGCAGCGTTCTTCACTGGTATCGCCGTCGGCCATCTGGTCGCACATACGGATTAGGAATTCTACCAGTTCGTAGGCTGCATCCAAATCATCCAGATAAGAAATACAAATGTTGGTCAGCCGGATAATGTCATTGCGGAACATCTGCCAATAAGCCCATTGTAGCATAACTGCCATTTCAGCCTTTTCAGCCATACTTCCCATAATCTGTTCAATATAGGCTTGTGAAATTTTATATTTTGAAGCATCGGCTTGTTTTAGTGTACGCCAGTAAAGTATGAATTCATGAATGTTGTTGGTGCTAAACTGCCGGCTCATATAACCGAGCGTTGAAATACATTCGTGAAGCTCGTCCCATTTTTCGGCATGATAAAGTTGATAGGGGAGTTCCTCCATCTTGCGGAAGTTATTGTTTTCTTCGCGGTTGAAATAGTCTATTATGTTCTGTCTTAATTGTACTTTTCTTTCGCTGTTAAGGTATTTCTGTTCAATAGCCTGTCGTATCATGTCGTGTGCAAAAAACACTCGTCCGTCCCTAATCATTAGGTGGGCCGTGTTTGCACAATAGAATTGAGACCAGTAGAGCGACGGGATGTTGCTAATTGCAATCAGTTCTGTTTCAGATAATCCATCTTTGGATAATGCTATCAGTGATAGCAAGTCTGATGTTAGTGAGGGGTAAAGTGGGGTGTTGTATATTTGCTCTTTGCGCTGTAATAGTCTGTCAAAAAATGAGTTGATGTCTGGCAGGTTAGTCATTTGGTTGATGAAGCTGGTCAGGCTGTCGAAATTTCCGAAACATCTGATTTCCTCAAGTAATGACATCAGTACCATGGTGTTGTCTGTAATGTCACTGCCTTTGAGTATCATGGTCAGTTGTTGTTCGGACAGCCGCTTACGATAACGATCGAAAAAGTCTACAATCAGTTTCTTGCGTTGGTCGAGCAGTAAGGGGTAGACTGTTATTACAGGGTATTTCCGTTTTTTGAATACCTGCATGGTTTTATCTTCCTCGATAGTTGAAAAGATTATTTTTACATTGTCCGGGAAGTCAGGCAACCAGTTTAATAGTTTTGTTCTATGATTCCGGTCCGAAAGTTGATTGGCGCCGTCTAAAACGATTAGTAAAGGTTTTTGTCCGGCAATTAGTTGGGCCCTCAAGGCTAGTTTCTGGTAATCTATATTATCTGTATCGGTAGCATTGTGTTCGATTTGTCGGTCGTTTTCCTCCATCTGCTCAAGCCCGTATAGAGAGTCTATCTGGGTGGTTATATGCTTCGCAATATCCGTCGTGTCCAAACTCTGCGATGAGTTGGCGCTAAAGTGTGCTACCACATTCCACCGATCATCTTCGATGATATTTTTAAGCCAATAAGCCAAAAGGGCACTCTTACCCATACCGCTTTCTCCGGTAATCACCAGATGCTGGTTGGGTGTATCGTTTAGAAACTTGTCCAGGTAGGAGATATAAGCTTTATTGGGTATATAATTATCCGATTTGTCATCCAGAAAGGCTTGTAGTTTCTGTCTTTCGTGTACGGCAGGATCCTCGACTTTATCTTTGGGGAAAAGGTGGTCGAGCAATGCCCTGAATTCCGATTCCACCTGTTCGCCCAATTGTTCGGGGGAACAGTAATCATAGGTGTTATATCTTTTGTTATTTCTTACTGTTTCTTTTAACTGCGCCTGCCTTGGATCGGTTTCCATCGTCTTTTCATCCGCTTCCCGTATATAGAACGAAGCATAGACCGGTTCGAGCGACCGAAGTACGCCATATTGAATTTCAATTTCCGTAATACTCATTCCACGATCGAGGTCAGCAGCAAGCCATTCATATCTGTCAGGCATGGCCTGGTGTTCAATGAGTGTTTCTTTCGATGGACACCAACCGTATCTTTCTCCTAATAATCCGATGAAAAACGGGTGTGAATTCCGTATCTCGTCCAAACATATTTCCACCACTTTGCTTGACTTTGCTTCTTCTTCGGTGATTCCCCATCGCAGATCGACTTCAGTCAGTGTGACATTGCGTTCGTAGGCAATCTGCCGCAGTCTTGGAAAAACTTTGTTAACCAGCATATCTCTTTCGCTCTGCATATCTTGAAAGGTGGATGAAATAAATATCCTGATGTTCCTTGATTTTTGAAAATTGTTTTTCATGGTGGTATATGTATTAATCTGATTTCCACAAATTGTCGGATGGAATCTGGAACTTATAAAAAATCTCATTTATTGTATAGGCTGATACATCATACTTTTTTGTATTATCATCTAATTCCGAGATTTTAAATCTTGTTGCCCTTTAATACAAACATAGGGAAAAACTTTGATTTATTATAGCAATCTTGTAAAAAAGTTAGATTTTGCACTTCGATTTTTAAAAACACGTCAAAGAACACAGATAAATAGAGCTTGGGAGTTATCGCCTGCCTATGACCTTTTGCCAAGTAGCGGATATTCATTCTCAATGCGAATCTGTAGTCGAAATGTACAGGTGCCCGGATTGACTCCATAGCACCTGTACATATTGAAATATCTATTTAGTATCCCGGATTCTGATATTCACTGCCATTAGTGATTGTTGCGGTAAATGTGGTTGAAATGGGACGTAACGCATAATTCGGATGGAAGAACCGGGCCAGGTCCGGATGAGTATTCTCCAGATACTCCGAGTTCTTAAACATTCCTGTCCGTTTTAAGTCGTAGAAGCGGCAATATTCCCCGCAAAGTTCACGGCCTCTTTCGTCTAAGATATCCCGGACCGTAATACTTCCTGTAAGCGGATTTGCTCCGGCACGTTCACGAACCTTGTTGATATAACCGGCTGCATTCGCACCACCATTCAGGTAAATATCAGCTTCTGCCGCAATCAAATAAACTTCTGCCATGCGCATGATAAACGTTGCATTCAGATTACCGTTTCTCTGTTTGGAAGCATTGGCTACATAATAATTGCTGCTGTTATGCTTATTCAGTGACGGATAATAGTAGCGGAACTGGTTCTCATTTGTGCCGTCATTTTTGTAATTGCCAGTGACGTTTGTATAAGCATAATTCATGTTCACATTATTATTGTCATTACTGTATACATGGTGATAATCAATCAGCAAGTAATCAGAAATATGTTCTTTTTGCTTTTCTGTAGCATAATCCATGTCTTGCGGCATGATGAATTTAATGGCTAAGTCACCTTTATTCAGAGCTTTACCAATGACGGTTTCTTCTTTGTCATACATATGTACGGCACTCTCATCCCACGTGTAATTCTTGTTCGCGTTCCACTCTGTAGTGAACGATTCATGAAATCTGGGGTCCAATGTTCCGTCTTTCTGTACATACAAACTCAACAAATGCTGCGTGGGCATAAAGATACCGGTAATTGAGCCTTCCCAGGTAAGGCGTGTTTCCTGATTGTCTTCACGTGCACCGAATTTATTGATATTACATAAGAAATACTCATCGTTGCGATTTAGCTTGTAATTTCCGTTGCTTGATCCGTGACCGTCTGCTCCTGCATACCAGCGATGTTTCCAGAGAGCTTCTTTGTTTTCCCAGTTATTGCTTTCTTTAAACACTTCGCTATACGATGGATACATATACGTATTGTATTTTCCACCGCCAGTTTCGCAATCGGTAATCAATTTCTTGGCTGCATCCAGAGCTTCCTGCAAATATTCGGTGCTTCCATATTCGTACGTCTGCAAGCAGGCTTTAGCCAGAAAACCGAGAGCGGCTTTCTTCGTCGGGGTGGTAGTCGTTGCATGCGTGCCTGTTGGTAACCATTCGGATGCAAATCTTAAATCGGGCAGAATAACCTCCTGATAGATAGTCATCGGATCGGTGCGGGTGGGGGAGTAGGTCAGTGTTTCCGTCACTACGGGTTCTGTGAGCATCGTCACTGCTCCGAATTGTTCCACCGCATTGAAATAATACACAGCTCTAAGAAAACGCGCTTCCGCAATCTTGGCATTCCGTTCCTCTTCCGTGGTGTAAGGAGGTTTGTCTCCTAATGCGATAGCTTCGTTACAGGCTCCCACACCGTCGTACGTCCCGTTCCACCAATTATTGGTGTAAGTCGTATTGGGCGATGTTCCTGCGAAAAACCAGAACCACTGTGTGTAACTGGTTGATTCGTTGGCTTTATATGTCCAAAGATCGGTGTCACCTTCAGTCAGTGACATCCAGTCGGCAGCACCGTAATAAAACCTTTCCATGGCAAAATAACACTGGTTAATCAGGGTTTCATATCCATCGATGGAAGTAGCCAAAGCCTCTTTGGTAAATGCACCCGGGTTGTACTCGTCCAAAGTGCAGGAGTGTAGAGACAGGGCCGAGAGCAGCACGCTGCAAAATATGAATTTTATATATATACTTTTCATGATTATAATCTTTAGTTAGAATGTCAAATTAACGCCAAAAACAAATTGCCGGTAGGTAGGGAATGCATCCGAACCGTTGGTTTCGGGATCAGTATCTTTCAACTGCTTGTCTTTTACGAAGATGAACGGATTGTAGGCTGTGGCATAGATGCGGCATTTCTCCATCAAAACCTTGCGTGAAATATTTACAGGCAGCGTATATCCCAGTGTGATATTCTTAATCTTGATAAAGGAACCGTCGCGTACTCTTAATGAAGGATATACGGTTTTTTGTTCATCTGCCGTTCCGGGACGGGGGAAATAGGCGCCCTGATTCTCCTCTGTCCAGTAGTCTACGCCTGCCAGCTGATTCTTGGTTACGCTCTGTTCGGCGGTATAATAGCCGAGCAGGTCACTGTTGATTGTTTGTCCGTAACGTGCCATGGCAAAGACGGATAAATCAAAATTCTTGTAGGTGAAGGAATTACTGAATCCGATGATCCAATCCGGATTGGAATGTCCTAGAATTTGCCGGTCTTCCGTACTGTATTTATGTACGCCTCCATCACCTTTTTGGTCTAAGGTTTCTATCTTGATGAAGCCGGGTTTTACACCGTAGGCATCTAATGTCTCCTGTGGGGTATCGGTTCCCCAGATTCCGGCATATTTATATCCGTAAATAGCTTTAATCGGTTCACCGACAAACAGGTTTTCAGCAATTAGGTCACCGTCAGGCAGGTCGTCTATTTGTTCCTTGTTCCAAGTGACGGATAAGGTCGTGTTCCAGGTGAAATCTTTGTGCCGTATGTTGTGCGAAGTGATCGTTGCTTCCACACCTTGATTACTGGTCTGGGCGATGTTCTGCCAGATGGCCAGAGGCGATCCCCATCCGGTCAGACCGCTGGTGATGGGTAATGTACGTTTGAATAATAATCCTTTGGTTGTCGTTTTGAACCATTCTACTGAGCCGTCGATGCGACCGTTCAGGATACCGAAATCTAATCCTATATTCCAGTTGTATGATTTTTCCCATCCGAGATCGGAACTACCGTAAGTACCAGAGTACTGTGTGAAAGGGACGATCTTCCCGTTAATGGAAATTCCCGAAGCTGTATATACATAGGCTTGTGTTGTGGTGCTGTATGCGGTGGTTCCTCCCGAGTTACCCGTGATGCCGTAGCTCACTCTCAATTTCAGGTTGTCCAGCCAACTACGTGTCTTTTCCATAAATGCCTCGTCTGATATTCTCCACGCCAGTGCGCCTGCGGGGAAGGCATCCCATTTATGTCCGGTAGAAAATTGTGAAACACCGTCCCAACGGGTAGAGAAATTAAACAGGTATTTGCCCTTGTACGAATAGTTCAGACGGAAGGCAAAAGACATTTTCTGTGTCTGTGCGAAGTCGGATTCCACATGTTGGGAAGTACCCGATGTCAGTCGCCAGAAAGACCATTGATCTACCATCTGACCGCTGGCGGCAGCCATGCTGCTTTCCGACTGGTTCTTATTCCAGGAAGTAATCAGTGAACCTCCCAGATTATGGTCTTTGGCGATGGTTGTGTTGTAAGCGAGAATATTCTCCCAAGTGTAATTCCAGGCATTGTTGTTGGTGATGGAAGCATGCGGTGAACCTGCATAAGACGGACGGTTGGCATTGCACTTCTCTCCCCAGTATTGCCCGCGGCGTGAGTGATTCAACGTACCATTGACACGACTGGTAAAAGTCAGGTCTTTGACGGGAGTTAGTTCGACATAGCCGCTCATATTCAGATAGGTGGAACGTGTGTTGTCTACATACTGGTTCTCTATAAAATCACTCATCGGGGAATATTGTCCCGTGATGTATTCGTGATTGATCTCCCCTTTTTCGGTATAAGCATCACCCAGCGGGATGGCGGAGAGAGATTTGGTGAATGTGTTTTTTACACCGGAGTTCAAGTCCCGGTAGACTAAATTGGAAGTAAAGCCCACCTTTGCCCACGAAAAGATCTGCTGATCCAGATTGAGGCGTAATGAATATCTGTTCAGATTCTCGTTATTAAGTAAACCTTCCTCCCGGTTGTAAGAAGTTGAAGCAAATAATTTTGTCTTTTCAGTGCCGCTACTGACCGAAAGACTGTATTTCTGTGTGGTAGCCGTGTTGCCCGACACTTCATCTATCCAGTCTATCCATTTGCCATCGTTGTATGCATCTATAAAATCCTGTTTTCCCAGTAGGGCGGACATATCGGTGGGATAGTCACCGTTTTTATATTTATATGCTTCCCGTTGGTAGGTGACCCATTCATCCCGCGTCATCCCATGCCTGTAGTTGGGTGAACCGCTGAATCCGTAATAAGCATCGAAGTTTACGGTAGCTTTCCCCTCTTTTCCTCTTTTTGTGGTGATGATGACAACGCCGTTTGCTCCTGCAGAACCATAAATGGCGGTGGAAGAAGCATCTTTCAATACATCTACACTCTCGATGTCCGACGGGCTGACCTGGCTATAGCTGCCGGGGATTCCATCGATAATAAACAATGGTTCGTTGCTGCCATAAATAGATCGTGAACCACGTAATAGGATAGTGACATCACCTCCTACCTGTCCCGAAGTCTTGGTGATATCCATTCCGGGTATCTTGCCTTGAAGGGCTTCCATCACATTATTGGTAGGAGCGGCCAGTACTTCCGCACTTTTGACGGAGGTTACCGCCCCCGTCAAATCCCGTTTTTTGACCGATCCGTATCCTACTACCACTACTTCATCAATCAGTCTGGCATCTTCCGTCAGTATGATTTCCAGCTTGTTCTTGTTGCGTGTATTGACTTCCTGCTCCGTGTATCCCATATAAGATACCTTTAATACTGCATTGGGTGCTACGCGCAGTGTGAACAGTCCGTCTACATTCGTAATCGTCCCGTTACTGGTACCTTTTTCAACGATATTCGCTCCGATAATCGTCTCTCCTTGAGAGTTTTTCACTATACCTGATATCGTTCTGCTCTGTTGGCAATAAGCCCGTGTTGATCCAAGTATCGATAATGAACCTATTAATAGGAATAATAGGTAAAAATTCATTCTATAAACAGTCTTTAGGGGATTATTCTCCCCTATGTTTGTTTTATCAGAAAATGATTTCATGCTTTTTGTTTAATTGTATGTTTACTAATTTGTTTTTGGATAGCTAAATTTCCGGACAATTTAAAGCTATGTCTCGATTGTTACGACTTTACTTACCCCATAGGCTATTAGATTTTATTGGTTAAATGATGATTGTTCAGAATGTCAATGTTAATTGAATATCATTCTGATACTGTTTTGAATGTGGCGCCACGATTCATGTCAGTAAAAAACTGACAGGGCAAAATTATGCATATAGAATTGGGGATTGAAAAAAATAAAGTTGACTTTGATTTGATTTGGGTTGATTTTTACTATCTTTGTCTCAATGTACTACTTAAAAAATAATGATATGAATATCGAAGTAAAAGATAAAGCGAACCGGAGACATGTAGGGCATAATCTGCAAAAGATCCGTGTTTACTTTGGTATGAAGCAAGAAGCTCTAGCGGCTGATCTTGGTGTAAACCAGCAGGTCATCTCAAAGATTGAGAAACAGGAAGAAATAGAAGAAGGTCTTTTAAATCAAATTGCTTCTGTGTTGGGAATATCTGCAGAAGTGATTAAAGACTTTGATGTGGAGAAGGCTATCTATAATATTAATAATATCAGAGACAACACCTTTGAACAAGGTTCTACATCAATCGCACAACAATTCAATCCAGTGGATAAAATAGTGGAATTGTATGAACGTTTACTCCAAAGTGAAAGGGAGAAAGTGGAGTTACTGAAAAATAAGTGATTATAAATTAGTAGATTGAGGTAAGTTAAAAATAAATTTATTATTATGGAAACAGAATCTTATACAAACAATTCGCATTTGGGACGGAAAATAGAACGAATACGGCGCCTTCGTGGCATGACGCAGACTGATTTGGGTGAATTATTGGGAGTGACTAAACAGGCTATTTCCAAAATGGAGCAATCGGAAAAAATAGATGACGATAAATTAAAACAAGTAGCTGACGCGTTAGGTGTCACGGAAGATGGCTTAAAGAAATTCACGGAAGAAACAGTCCTATATAGCACAAACAATTTTTATGAAAACTGCCATGTGAGTGCATCTAATATAGGCCCTATAACTCATGTGGAAAATCTCAATCACTTTTCAATGGAGCAAGCTGTGAAATTGTTTGAGGAATTGTTGAAAATAGAAAGAGAAAAATATAGTAAGGGAAAAGAGGATAGTAAGTGAAAAGGTAATTTTTTTTAGAAAGAATGTAGAAAAAAGATATTTGGTTATTCATTCGGATATAACTAAGATTTCATTGAAACTTTATAAATAGTATTTTTTACTATAAATATTGAGGTATCCAAACTCTTTTTAGTTCAAGGAGTTTGGATGCACTATTTTTAAGTTTACTGCACTATAGCATTTTTCACAGCATAAAAGCAGCTATTTCGTGTGGTAAGATGGTACTTTTATCTTCATACCTGAAACTTTGATGAATAGGGAGATTAACGCAAGGGTGAGAGTATGAGGGTAAAACTGATAAAAACTTTTATTTTTGTATTGATACGTTGAATCAAATATTCTAGTTCTATATGTAAGTATAGCTCGTTTTTTGTTTTATTATATGGGTTTTATACTGGGACTTTGTGTTTTGGATGTTGAGAATAGACCGCAGCATTCATGCTTTTTAGAACATTTAGAACAAGCATCTATATAGCAGACTTTCCAATCAGAAATCGATTTTTTTGCGAATTTGTATAATGATGGTTTTAGTAAACAAATAGGAATGTTGAAAATAGAAACATCTAGTTTCCATTCTGCTAAATTTACAACTGCCTTTTCAAGCTCTTTTTGATAATCAATCGGGTCGATCCAAACTTTATTGTGATTTTTGATCGAATAACCAGTGTCTTCTAGTCCCATGAATGATATGTATGCAACAAATGGTAGATTCTTCCATATAAATTCAGATAATTGGGGTAATCTTTGGTAATTCATTTTGTTAATGACTATACGCAATTCTATGTCTGCCCCTATACTTGCGAGATTATATAATCCTTTCATTGTTTCTGTATAAGAACCCTTTACTTGTGTTATGGTATCGTGGTCTATTGAAAAGTCAGAGTGTAATGGAATGCCAAATAAAAGATTGGAAATTTCTTTAAATTTCATGGTATAGCGAATGTCTGAAAAGGCTCTCCCATTAGTAAGTATATGTATTAGACTTTCTGGATAACGAAGTTTTATATATTCAACTAAGTGTATTAATTTTTCTTGCAACAGCGTTGGTTCTCCGCCAGTGATCCCTATATTAGTTAATCCGTTGGGAGCATTGTCTATTAGTTTGATGTTTTTGTTCCAAAAGGAATCGATGTCATCCCTGTTTAATGGTGGTTGTGCACACATTAAACATCTGTTATTACATTGTGAGGTAACGAACAGTGAATTATCATTGGAATTTATATCAAAATTCATTTTCATTTCTATTGATCCATTGTTTGAATATTGGCATAACCCTATCATATTCATTCTGAATTAAGTAGAATATATAGGTGATAATTGCTTTGTGTTTTTTGCACAAAGAAGAAGTAGGACGAAAGCCATACATGTCATTTTGGGCAGAGTAGTTTCGTACAGGGTCAGCTCCACAGTAAGATTGAAAAGCGCAATCGGCACATCCTGCAATAAATTCAGTTCCCCAAATTAGGGCTATTTGTTGAGCCTTTCTTCCATAAAAAAGACTTTCATATTTATCTGTAATGTGTCCTAACTTGAATGTGTTATCATTATATTCTGCTAACATCCTTGATTCATCAGATGCATATACATAACCATCGTAATTATAAACAATAACACTATTGATGATTCCAGAGGGAGATTGTAAATCAACAAAACCTGTTGTAAAAGGAGTAAGTATTTTACGTAATAATATGGAGGTGAATTCTTCAACAAAGAATCGACCTTGAATATTTATGTCAATAATATAGTTCAATGCGGATTTATAGAATTTTATGAAATTATCGAAATATGTTTCCCAATTTGTATTGTTAAGGGCTAATCCATAAGGATTTAGGGGGCGAAGAAATATATTATTAAAACCATTCGACAAATAATTGTCAATAATCTCTTTGGGATGATTTATTGACAACTCTGATGTGGTCATTAGTGCTGATATTCTGTCTGTTCCTAAATAATTCCTAGCTTTGTTAATTCCTTCTATTACACGGTTATAGCTATCAGCTTTTCCTCGGTTATGATTATGAATGAAAGCTGGACCATCTAAGGAAGTTGAGATAAGTATATTATATTCTTTGCAAAATGATAGTATTTCATCTGTTAGGTTGATGGAGTTTGTGCATAAAACATATGTTATTTGTTTCTTAAATTCTTGATTTAATGCAACAGTTCTTTTTACTGCTTTCTGTAGTAGTTGGAAAGGTAGGGATGGTTCTCCACCTTGAAATTCCATTGTAATGGAGTGCGATGGGCTTTGAAACATCAAATCTATGGCTTTGAAAAGATGTTCTTCTTTCATGTCATAGATAGCTTCACAGCTTTCCTTGCTTGAAGCCTGACAATAAATACAATTTTGATTACATCTTAAAGTTAAGACAAAAATGTGTAGTGATGTAAATGAATCGAGAAAGGCCTTTTTAGTTCTTAGTCGTGTTGCTATATTGTCTATTAGCTCTGGGATAGGACTTTCAGAGATAAAGAAGTTAGCAACTAAATCCTTGTAAAGATCCTCTTGATTGCTAAGTTGGCGTTTGATGATTCGTTCTGTAGTGCCTGTTGGCACGAAAATGAAATCACCCAATTCATTGACGAGTAATTCCTGTTCCTTGATTCTTTCGAAGCGGAATGGTAATAAATAGTAGTGATTCATTATTCCGATGCTAAATTAAAATCCTCAAAATCATCGTTGTTAGCAAAAGCTTTTACATATAAGATGTTACGAATATCTTTAGTTTCATTAGTAATCAAATCTCTGTTTTTATAATCAATTAAATCTTGATTAAATTTATGGGTTACATATTCAAATGTGTATATCTTGTTTGCACTTGGTTTAAGTTCCAAAGTTATTTCAAATAAATTATCTTTGTTTTCATTCCAATAAATAATAAATGATTCTGTATACCAATATAATGCTTTGGTCAATACACGCTCATTGAATATAGAGGCATTGATTGTAAAACAAAATGTGTTTTCTGACCTTAATTCAGCTTTAATCATAATTGAATATTACTTTTTTAAAAAATATACTGTTTGGGTTTCTACAATGCCATCAGCATCTATTCCTATTGATTTTTGGAATTTGATAACGGCTTTTTCTGTTTCTTCATCAAAAAGAGAGGTTCCCTTGAGTAGTTTTCCAGATAAATATCCTTTGTCGATTAGGATGTTTTTAAGTTGGGTTACATCGTACCCTTGCATTTGTTTTTTAAGTATGCGGTCTCCTAAATTATATTTTTGAACGTCCGTATTTACTGTTTCACGATTTATTTGTTCTATTTGTTTGTTAATAGCTTCAATTGTTTTCTTTCCAACAATACCGTCTACAACTTGATTATGATCCTTTTGAAATTTCTTAATAGCATTTTCTAGTCTAATAGAGTATTTGACATCTCCAGAATAATTCTTTTCTATGTCTGACTTTATTATATATCTTATCTTAACTAATTTATTAGCTAATTCTGCAACATCTTTACCTGAAACACCACTAATAATATTTCTTTCTCCTAATGAGTAAGTAGTTTTTGTACTAGTCGTTGTATTAGTGTTATAGGTTGAAGTGCTGGAGCTTGTAGTAGTTGAAGAACCACTATAGCTTCCATAGCTACTAGATCTGTGTGAAGAATGAGATCTATGTGAAGAGTGCGAGCGATGGCTTCTATGTCCTGCTATTAGAAATAAGTTGTCGTTATGGATTTTAAGTATATATTTCTGTGAGAGATCATTCTTTTTTCCTTGTTCAATGTTGTTGTCATCACTTATTCTTGAAAGGTCATAAGATATAGCATTGGCTTCGTTAGATGAAATAAGTGAAGCTACAGATGTTAAAAAAATGCCTTTTAGGAGATCTTTAAATTTTGTTTTCATAGCTATTGTAATTTATGGTTACTTTTTATTGCAAATATATATTATATAGATGATAATAAAAAATTATTGAGTGTATATTTTGAAAGAATAATATTGATATAGGGTATATTTAATCAATATATTTATGTTGAAAAAATATATAACTTTATTTATTGAAGTTGTTGTGGTGATTTGCTTTTATTTGGAGTTTAATAGATATTCTAAATCTAAACATTAAGTATGAATGTATGATGGTTCATTTATTATGCGGGAAATTGTTTATATCACTTTATATGAGTAAGAAGGTTAATTCACTTTGCTATTTTCTATAACAATATAATTAAATTCAGCTAAAAAAGTGATATGATAGTTTCTTACATTACACTCATTGGACTAATGTACGCTTGTCTTTCGGCTTAAATGTGGTAATATTTTATACTCATTCAAAATAATATAGGAAGCTCCTGCCAAGTATAACACTCCGAGATTATTTGATATTTTCACTAGTAACAAATAGTACAAATAGTCTTTTATTTATTCTGTGTCCTCATTGCTTTCTGTATCATTATTATAATCCATACAGATATAACAAAAGGAGCGGTTAAGGTAATGATACCCAATCCCATTCCTAGGATCTGTAATGCAGTGGACAATAAGACTGAGCATCCTGCCCATACTCCACTTTTCCATGTCGTTCCTCCTAAAGCTATGGCACATAATACACCATTATAGCCCATTAATCCGGCATTTAAGTTTGTAGCATCTACTTCTAGCAAAATAGCTAGAGGAATAGGAAGAAGTGCTCCTAAGATAGTATAGAGAGTTGCCTTTCGAGAATTGATCAAAATGCCTATAAGAAAAAATAATCCGGCTAGAACTGTATTTCCCTGAAACATGACTTGCCCTATGCCTAAACAGAAGGCTTGGAAATAATTAATATTCTGTGTGGTATCAATAACTGTATCGGAAGCAGGTAGTAAATCTGATATAAGCCAGCTACAAACTCCCAACATTCCCCATACAGCAAGAATGAAAGGAGCAGTAAAGCCAGGGAGCAAACGTTGTCGACTGAAAAAATAGGCAATCCATGTGGAAAGGGCCGAAGCGATAGTCAGCATGGTTAAACTTCCTACTGATAATTGAAGAAATACGCCAACTGCTATACCTACTAAAGTTCCATTAAATCCATATAATCCATTTTTAATATCATCATGTTTATATCCCGAGAAATAGGCTGTCAGTGTACTTATTATATTACCGCAAATTGCTAGTATTCCCATTTGCCATGAGTTTAGAAATATTCCAATTAGCATTAATAATCCAGATAACGCATTATTCTGAAACATCACTTGGCCTATTCCACGTCCCGGAATGAGAAATAAATTGTGTATAAAGGTCATTTGTGTAAAATATTAACTGATAAAATGATGGCAAAGGTACAACCTTCTATTGAAACTAACAAGATCAATAGATATGTAATAAAAGATTGTGATGTTATAAATTACTAGCAAAGTTTTGTGAGAGTAGGATTGAAAGTCTTTTTAAGAAAAATCCCCCGATAATCATAGATTATCAAGGGATTTTCTTGGTGATCCGCCTGGGATTCTCCTTGCAGAGTTACCACGCTGATATTTAAAACTTTATATTTTTTGCTTCAAGCATATCCCATGAATTATCCCACTAATTTGCTACGTGCTTTTGCTGTAGTCTGCTCATGGAGAATACTGGGGACAAAGATAGTCATTTTAATAATTCTTGCAAATCGATTATTGCTTAAGGTTCTTAGTATTGTGAAAAGTGATAACTGAAAATCTGTCATATTCTGAATGACAAAAGCTGACGCAATTTGCTGATTTAAAATATTTTTTTGTTATTTTTGTCATACAACTCTTATGGCACGTCTTTTGTGATTATTTACAAAAAACACATTAAGATTTCTTAGTTGTTTTTATAACGAGTATAATATGGAAAAAAAAATGAAACATCTTGAATTCATTCAAAATGTGATAACCAGAATGAATTCAAACTCCTTTTTAATAAAAGGATGGGCTATAACTTTAGTGTCAGCGTTGTTTGCTTTGGCTGCAAATGGCTCAAATATACATTATGTACTAATTTCATACATTGTAATTCCAGTTTTCTGGGTTTTGGATGGTTTCTATATATCAATTGAAAGACAATATCGAGATCTCTACAATAATGTTGCCCAAAAGACAGAAGAAGAAATTGATTTTAGTATGGATGCTTCTATCTATAATAGAGGTAATAGAACATGGTGGAACGGTATATTCTCAAAAACATTATGGCCATTTTATGGTATAACTTTTGGGGCTACATTATTAGTAATGTTTGTAATTTAAAATATGTGACTTTAATATGAATGAAAAGAATTTAAAGGAAATAACTGATGATGTGATTCAAATCTTGCTAAAAAAGAATGTAGATTATGGTGGAGCAAGTTTTGATTTAGGTCTAAATGGCAATATGGTTCATTTATGGGATAAAATAAAACGGTATAGGACATTAGTTGAGAATCAAAATAAAGGATTAGAACCTAATTTTGAATCGGTTCAAGACACATTGAAAGATATAATGGGATACGCTATTATAGGATTGTTAATATTAGATGATGATAAATTAAACAAATAATCTATGAGTAAGAAAAAGAATGTTTTTATTAGTCATTACAATAAAGATGATAAACATTTGCATAGTCTGATTGATAGACTAAACAAAAAGGGATATGAGATCCGCAATGGTTCTATCGATAGGGCTAAGTATAGACCATATCGTGTAACGGATGCATTGATTGCAAGGTATTTAAGGGCACGTATTAACTGGGCTGGAACATTTATTTGTTTAATTGGGAAAGATACTCATACTAGACCATGGGTAAATTATGAAATAAAACAAGCCCACCGATTAGGAAAGCAAATAGTTGGTATATATGCTCACGGTTGTAGTGATTCAGTTGAATTACCAGAAGCTTTTAAAAAATATGGTGGTTCACCAATTGGATGGAATTCTCTTGATAAATTAGGTGATATATTGGATGGTAAAATTACGCCTCCCGAAAATCCTGATGGAACAGCTAAACAAACTCCAATTTATAATATTATTAGAGTTGCTTGTTAATTATTTAAGTACAACAATATGAGGAATTTTTCTTATAAAATAGAACATGATTTTGGGCTTGCTCCTAATCCATTTGGGGGATATTGTACATTAGCTGTCTGTAAATCTAGCATCAGAAGTAATAAAGGGTTGGAAGTAGGTAGTTGGATAATTGGAACTGGCAGTAAGAAGCTCAAAAATGCAAATAAACTAATCTATGCAATGCAGGTTGGGGAGAAACTTACATTTAATGAATATTGGAATGATCCTCGATTTCAGTATAAAAAGCCCATTATAAATGGAACTTTAGTGCAAATGTATGGAGATAATTTTTACCATCAGAATGAAGAGGGAAAATGGATACAGGAAAATTCTGCCCACTCATTAGCTAATGGAATGCCTAATTTGGGACATCTAAAACGCGATGTAGGTGGACAGTATGTATTAATATCAACTAATTTTTATTATTTTGGCGATCAAGCAATAAGCGTCCCTAAAGAATTTGTAAGAGATGTTTTTTGTAGTGGACGAGATATGCGGAGTCCTTCTATTCCTGAAGTGGCTATTGATAAATTTATTTCATGGTTATCAGAGAATTATAATTCTGGTATATTGTATGGCGATCCAACAAGTTGGAGTTCCCACTTGAAGAAATAACTCATTTTAACAATAGGCGATTTAGAATAGGGTTTGTAAATTCTATTTGTTGCAACCCTGTTTTGAAAAATAGTACTTTAGCCCAATCATTAAAGAAATCATCTTCAAAGCCAATGATTTCTTTTTTATTATTCGTTCGTAAGTTATCTTCCCATTCGATTAATTTTTTGATTTGTCTGTCAAAATCTTCTAAAGAGTGAAAGTTCTTTTCATAACAAAATGAATCATCTTTAACGTTTTGTAAACTGGCTAACTCTTCGATTAGTGATTTATGATAATCATAATAATGTAGATTATTTGCTATATGAAAATATTCACCAACTTCTAAGCCAAGCATTTGCGAAAAGTATTCTTGCATAAAGGTGTAGTTGAATATATTTACAGCACTTGCCCCCCATATAAGATCATTGGAACGCATATAAACAGTCATGTTCAATTTATTATTTTGTGGATTTCTTATAAACTGTAAAGATCGTGTACAGGGGCGATCTTTTGTTCTTTTTAATTCATCATTTGTTGAATTAAAACAGTCTTTTGGCGGGTCTCCTATTGTGATAATTGCTTGGCGGGTATATGGATCTTGTTCAAAGCTATTAATGACGTAACGAAATTGATCTAATTCCTTAAATCCATTATCTTTATTTGTATGAAGCTTGGGCATTTCATAGTCATTGGGGTTGCCATTATATGCACGTAGTCTAGGGCCATATCCACCTCTTAAATACTTACCATTATCGGAATATTCTTCCATCTTTGACAAATAGTGCTTTATGAAATATAAATCATTTCTTCCACCTGCTAACCAAAGAGACTCTGCATAAGGTAAAAGTATATTCCACTTTCTACATGGTAGAGTAATCCATCTGGATAATGGATTTCTAATTTTTATCATTATAGGTTCAGGAAGTTCCCAACATTTATATCCTCTTGTATTTCTTTCAATACCAAATTCTAACAACATCCTTGCTGCTCCTACCAAAAAAGAGTTAATTCCGTCATATTCTGCTGTATACATTTCTTTTCAATTTTATCATTAATACCCCATTTGGGCGGGAAGAAATAATTAATATTTGAACTGGATTTTTTGTATTTTTGTTTAATTCTAGTATTTCCAATATTAAGTTCCGGCATCTTTACCCTAAGATATTTATCTGTTTCACAAAAACAATTCTGTAAATCAATCAACGTTGGTTCACGGCCAAATAAGTTTTTAAAATTTGCATATCCAAATTTTTCTCGATATTTTTCAAGATTATCCTGAGTATATCGTATTAAATCTTCATTTGTATAATCACCTGTATTAATAAAGCACTTCTTTATTCCACGTATGGCGCCAATTCCAGCTTTGACAAAACTATTCTCATCAAAGTTAATTATATCAGAATAATTAAAGTCTATAGCGTATTGATATGCTAAGAAATCACCGATAAAAGGACAATTAGATAAAATATTAAAAATATTCTCTAAAGACTTTGCATGAATAATCTTCTTAAATAATTTCTTTCTTATAAACTCTCTTTCAATCATTATTAACCACCTTTCGTGCTTTGATGAATACTCCAAAAAGTCTTGATGGCATCCAGTCATTAAATAAGCAGAACTAAAGATCGGTTTTTTAACAATGCGTTCGCTTAATAATTTGCTAATTTGCGCAACATTGAAATTATTAATGGTTATTTCTCCAATATTTTCTATGAGATATTCCCATGTTTCTATTTTGTTGAATACCTTGAAAACTAGAATCCTCAAAAGTATATCATCTTCTGAACAATGTTTGGTATTGTTATAGATTACATTACTTATTAAATACTGGCTAACTCTGTCGGAAGACCGGTATACATTGGTGAACTTATGTTCTTTTAAAATCGGATCATCTGTCCATGGGTAAGGACTACCTTCATATCGTTTCCAAAAGATATCCATTCTTTTTTGCATGAAATGGAAGTAATACTTGAAAGCTTCTTCTCTTATTTCTATCATGATGTATTCTTGTAAATACTGTTTCTTTATCTAATTTTCTACAAATGTAGGAAACATCTTCTACATTTATTTCTTTGCAGATAAAAAAATGCACATAACTTATATTTATATATGATTGAGAAATTGAAAAGCGGATATAGTTTAAGCCTCAAATCTACAAGTACTTAAATTTTACGTCGTTTCCTCTTTTGCTTTTTAGGTTTAAAATAATAATCTTCTGGATTGAATGAGATGTCTATTCCTGATGAAACAAAAGAAATAAATGAATCAACAGTTTGATTGTTCCCCGTATCGAAAGACTGCTTGATTGTTTTCTTGTTTTCAAGATTGATAGATAATAAGTATTCTTGATTACTAACCTGATTGATTTCTATTTTTCTTTTATCGGATTGAATGCATTTTTCTTGTAATTTAAGTTGTTCTACTGTGGAACTATTCTTCATCATGTTATGATAATCAAATGATTCTGTTTGTTGGCGATTGTAGTCGAATAGTTTATCAAATCCCAGTTCTGCCTGTCGGAACAGATTCACGCGGTCAAAACCTCCCGTTACCGTTCCTTTCTTGGTGTTCTTATGATTGGTAAGCGGTGACAGTTTCTTTTTGTTGGCATGGTCTTTCCGGCTCACTATCAAATGGCAGTGCATATTCAGTTCGTTGTCGGAACGGCTACGGTCAAAATGAATCTTACCGTAAAACTTTATATCCGAAGCAGATAGTTCTTTGTTGAAATTATTGGCATATTCAGGAATAAATACTTCCCGAATATACCGTTTCATGGCTTCGTTTTTTTCTTGCTCGGTGTTACCCATTGCCCGAAGTTCACTTTCCGATGGGCTGATATGGATAGCGAAAAACTTAGCATCCGTTTTCAGAAGTTGCCCGATATTACTATCTATATCTTTTATAACTTTTGATTTATAGATGTTATCATCTGTCAGATTGAAAAAGCCTTCGGTAAAGATACCTTTTTCCATGCGTTCCAAATCTTCATGTTCCATGTAATTGGCTAGCTGTCGGCTACTTCCGGAATTATTATATGTTCCGTTCGATGGTGGAGCAAAGTCTATATGCATAGCCTATGTATTTATTAGGTTTGTAATCTCTGTTTTTAGGTTATCTTTTCTTTTGCTATCCATCACACCACAAGCAGAAAGTTCCGAGTAGAGTTGTATCAGTTGAAGTAGCTTCTTATAATCTCGTTGGTGTATCTGGTAAAGTATATTAATTTGTTTGGATTGATTGTTTATCACATCGGCATGTTTGCCAAACTGTTCACTTAGTTTTTTCAGTACGACTGTTTGTCTCTCCTGACTGGCTTCCAGTTGAGAAAGAATAAGAGTTTCCAAAGTTTTTCCGATAGTATCGAAACGCAAAGCGATAGAATTTGTAGTCCGTATCATGGGATTCAGTTGCTCTTCCTCGTAGTGACGGATAAACCGGATAATATCATCCTGTCTCTTGTTTATTTTCGCCAGTTCCGATTTTACTGATTCAGGGGCTTCGGATGGGTTGATATGTGCCTTATCTATATACCCGAACGCCAGTTTTACAACTTCACTCTTTTTCAGTGAATAGCGTTTGCATATCTTCTCTACCAAAGCTGCCGTTTCCTTGTCTATGGAAATGGTAGTAAATATTGTTTTTCGACTGCTGTTTGGCATGGTAATTACTTTTTTATAGAAATATGAATAGGTAAATACCTGATAATAAGCATTACAAAGAAAATGCTTATTACAGGTGTTATTACAGCGTGTTACAGGAACACGCTAAAGCCGAAGGCTTTGCCCCGCAGGGCAAGAGGGAAAAACAGGACTTGTCCAGTTCCCTCTTGCTTCATTTAGCGAAATGAGCCGAGCCACAGAGCGAGGTGGTTTCTGCTAAATGGGGCGTGATGGCACTTTACAGAACGGATGAATTATCCGCCTTTTTTGCTTCGGTTTGCTTATCGAGTTGATTTTCCTTTTTAAATCGTTCATAGGTTTTACAATCGGCATTTTCCTGAACGAATGCCCGAATGTCGGATGCCCGATAATAGGTTTTATGACTAATCATAAAGAAAGGTAGTTTACCACTTGCCCGATAACGCTGCAAGGTTCGGAAAGATACTTTCAGCAGGAAAGCTAAATCCTGATTGTCTAACAGTCGGTCGTTTTCATCCAGCACTTTATCGGTATTGATAAGCGATTGCAGGTTTTGACCTATCTCCCCAAGTTTTTTCGATAGCCTTTCCATCCACTTATCGAAATTTTCGTTGTCTATATACATTTTGCTTCAATTTTTAGTTCAACATTATTGTTCTCAATCGATTGATGAAGCAAAGTTCGGCAAATGGGTGCAAATAAGTTAGGGGAGTAGATATACTACACCCCTAACATTTGTTGGTAAGTTGCTGATTTATAGATAGCCTTTCTTTTGATTTTCTTTAGTAATAGCTTTGCGAAGTATATCCAAAAATTCGATTCGTTTATTGGCTTGCCGACAAATTACACTTTCATGCTTTTTGTGGATGTCCCCAAATTTGATATTGAAGAGATGTTCAAACGCTCGTCCGATTTCTGTTAATGGTGCTTCTTTTCCGGCATGGTTTATCACTCTCTTGGATAGGAATAATCCGCTAACCAGTTCCATGATTTCAACAAGGTTAGTTTCATCTGTCAGATAGAGTGGCGATTGTGGATTACCATTTTTTTTGTTTTGAAACGGGGCTGGATATTGAATTTTTAGATTCAATAGCTCCAGTTCTGAATTGATAATAGCCAATGTCTTTTGTAGAAACTGCTTTTTAAGCGCATTTTCCCCCCTGCCCGTAAAGAGGTATTGTTTCAAGTGAAGCTATCTCAATACGGGTAGCTACAAGAATACGATAAGTAGTTGAATAATCATTTTCATTACTTATGTCTCTAATTTTTTCGATAAATTCGTCATAGGCATTTTGCATTACATTGTTATTGACTTCCTCTTTAGACTTTTCAATCAAAAGGTTGAAAAGTTCTGTTCTTAATAATTTGTTCATAAGCATAATTTTAAATGGTGAATAAAACCAATAAATATATTGTCTACATTTAATATGCTTATTTGCGATAATGTTTTATAATCAAACTATTCTAGTTCTGATATATAAATATTGATTGTTTGCAATATATTTATAACATCAGTTTCTGTAATACCGTGGCTCTCTATGCGTAATACTTTTTCCCAATCTTCAAAATCCACATTCCATTTATGAATCTGCGAGTATTGAGCAAATAGTATGTTTATTCTTTCTATTTCTAATTCGGTCGTAATAGAAGTCCGAAAAATCAAAATATCTCTTTTATTGTTACTGACTTTCATCATATATCACTTCCTTATATTATTCATTTTATCTAAAAATACCGTTATTGCATCATATCGTAGATTTGAAACAGAACACACTACTTTGCTAATCTTTCTCGTAATAAACTTTTCTATGAAATTCATTTTGTCAAACAGAAACTCACCCCCTAAGATTGCTTCGGCGACAGCATTTGAGTGTAGATATTCGGGGAAAGCTTTTTTAAGTTGCTCAACTTCTTGAGTATCGTTCATTCCGCAAATAAATAATGCTATAATCTTCTGTTCTAACTGAGCGCGATTCTTATTGCAGAATTTACTCATTAATCTTCCTGGGTACCCAGCGTAAATAGAAGTTCCAAGAATAATTCTATCATAACCTTGAATATCAGGATTATGGAACTCTTTCAATGATATATATTCTAGTTCAGGACTTAATTTTTCTCCTATAAGATGTGCAACTCTTTCAGTTGTTCCATGCTTTGAATAGTAGATTATTGCAGTTTTCATAAATTCTCTCCTTTCATTTAGTTACCTTTGCAAAGGTAGAGTAGTCAAGGGCTATTATCAATAGTGAATTATCATCATATTTGGGAACATTCATGAGCTTAGAAAAATATAAATCGTATGTAGAGCTATTGTCAAGAGTGAACAATAGTTGTGTGTTTCTTATAGAATATAATAATAGATTTTTATATACATCTCCAAATTTCAATACATTTTTTGGATACGACATCGAAAAACTTAAAGACCCTTCGATTGAACACAACTACTTAGAGAAATATATTCATCCTGATGATTTTATGATCTTTAGCACTATTCAAAAAAGGTTACTTGGCTTTTACTATAGCCAGCCTATTGAATGTAGAAAAGATTACAAGCATATCTTTGAATTTAGAATTTTAAATGCAAAGAAAAAATATGTAAGAGTGATTAGTCAGCATCAGGTTTTAGAAATAGATGAAATTGGTAATCCCTTTTTGGTTTTAGGGGTAGTTGATTTATCCCCTGACCAAAAAGATATGGATGAGATAAAATTTCGGCTTGTCAATAATAAAACAGGAGAAATGACACCTTTCCCTTTGACCGAAGAAACAAATATAAAGTTAACTAAACGAGAAGTGGAAATACTGAAACTGGTAAATAAAGGCATGTTCAGTAAAGAAATATCGGATAGTCTTTCGATAAGTATTCATACAGTAAACAATCACAGACAAAATATTCTTCAAAAAATGAATACAGACAATGTTGTTGAGGCTATTAATTATGCCCGAAAACTTGGACTATTGGATTAATTCAAAAATAGTTCTTACTGTGTAGTAAGGTTATTTGAAACAATGGAAAACCACAGTAAACTAAAGTAGTTCGCTCGTTTCTACCCATCTACCCATTCCCTATTTTGTTTTTATATTGTAAAAGCTGATAATCAGAATTCTATTTTGATACATTATAGTAGTAGCAAATAATTGAATCGCTTATTGAATAGTGCTTCAAACAATTAGTTCATAATTTTTTTCATGAACTGGTGAGTTTACTATTTTAACTTCCATAGATTCTTATGTATAACTTTAGAAGTTAGACATTAGTAGCTTTACCATGCCACTTTCAGACAGTTTTGAAAACGACTCTTGATTCTTCTTTCATTTGCTGGTGAAATAGAATCAACACGTTTTATAAACCATTAAAAATTAAATGTATGGAAGTAGTAACCATTGAGAAAAGAACATTTTCGTATGTCTGCGAAAGGTTCACGGAGTTTGCCAAGCGGATAGAGAGTTTATGCAGTACTCATACTCAGAAGGTAGAAAACTGGCTAGATAGCCAGGAAGTGTGCCTGTTGTTAGGTTTTAGTAAGCGAACGCTGCAATATTACCGAAGTAGTGGACGGCTGGCTTATTCTCAAATCGGCAGCAAGATTTATTATAAATCTTCCGATATCGAAAGAATTATTGCGGACAGTGAAACACAGAATCAATCACCCAAACAAATCACGCCTTATGAAAAGAACTAAAGAAAATTATCCATTCTTCAACCTGTTTTCCATTGTCGGTACATGGGAAAGCATTAATCTGAATCCTACAGTTATCATCTACCGAAACGACAAGGACTATCTTCTTTCTATTATATATGTATCAGAAACGACCAAACAGGCTTTACCCGCAACTTATGAGATACAGCAAGATGGTAGCCAATATTTTATTGCCATTACATCCAAACGGTTCTATATAGATTATGATCCGGCAAAAGACGTACTTAGCATTTCATCGCTGGGGGACTATCTGCGCAACTAGTCTGCCATCTGGCTATCTTGAAATCAATATTTCAATAAAACAATCTTTCAATCATGGAACTAATAAATAAAGATACCCCACAAGTTAAAGAATTTATTTCTTCGCTTGATTCGATGCTGAACGGCATTGAGTCTATAGTCAAGCATTACAAGCCTCACCTGAACGGGGAACGCTTTCTTTCTAACAATGAGGTTTCCAAAAAACTGAATGTCAGTTTGCGAACCCTGCAAGAGTGGAGAGATACAGGGCTGATCCCCTTTATTCAGATAAAAGGAAAAATCATCTATCGTCAAAGCGATATTGATAAGCTGCTCCAAAAGCACTACTTTGAAAGCTGGAAGGAATAGCCTTTCAACCCCAAAAACATTGTTTTTCGGAATTTAATTTGAATCATTGACTTTTCCAGTGAAGTATT
>OBYL01000043.1_pt1 | contig 112595 bp, 126 predicted proteins | sample 1476761 | NCBI WGS metagenome assembly OBYL01 (sample SAMEA2580199, study PRJEB22360) | human gut metagenome | biome: human gut; feature: human-associated habitat; material: faeces | place: Denmark | collected 2008/2010 | reverse complement strand
TGACCCCATACCGAACTCAGAAGTGAAACGCCGATGCGCCGATGGTAGTGTGGGGTTTCCCCATGTGAGAGTAGGACACCGCCAGGTACTGAATGTGAACCCCGAGCTGAATGGCTTGGGGTTTTTGTTTATAGAATTTTCAATATTTTAGCAAAGCGTTGATTCTATGATACAATCACCGCTGTAATTTTTATAAAACAAGAGAAAATATGACCGCACTTAATGTATTAATTTATCCAGATGATCACCTAAAGGTTGTTTGTGAGCCAGTTGCAGAAGTCAATGATGACATTCGTAAAATTGTAGATGATATGTTTGATACGATGTACCAAGAAGAAGGGATTGGTCTTGCAGCACCGCAGGTAGATATCTTGCAGCGTATTATTACGATTGATATTGAAGGTGACAAACAAAATCAATTAGTGTTGATCAATCCAGAAATTTTGGCTTCTGAAGGTGAAACAGGCATTGAAGAAGGTTGTTTATCTATTCCTGGATTCCGTGCTTTAGTACCTCGTAAAGAAAAAGTCACGGTGAAAGCGTTAGATCGTCATGGAAAAGAATTTACGCTTGATGCAGATGGTTTATTAGCAATCTGTATTCAACATGAGATCGATCATTTGAACGGTATTTTATTTGTAGATTATCTTTCACCGTTGAAACGTCAACGTATCAAAGAAAAATTAGTGAAATATAAAAAACAAATTGCAAAACAATAATCAAGAGTGCGGTATAAAATGACCGCACTTTTCCTATCAACACCATAACGTAGAACATTATGAAATCATTGAATATCATCTTTGCCGGTACGCCGGACTTCGCAGCACAGCATCTTACTGCACTCTTAAATTCACATCACAATATTATTGCTGTTTATACGCAGCCAGATAAACCGGCTGGTCGCGGTAAAAAATTACAGGCGAGTCCTGTAAAGCAATTAGCTGAACAGCATCAAATTCCTGTTTATCAACCAAAATCCTTGCGTAAAGAAGAAGCACAAGCAGAGCTTAAAGCGTTAAATGCTGATGTAATGGTTGTTGTTGCTTATGGTTTGATTTTACCTCAAGCAGTGTTGGATATGCCTCGTTTAGGTTGTTTAAATGTGCATGGCTCTCTCTTACCACGTTGGCGTGGTGCTGCACCTATTCAGCGGTCTATTTGGGCTGGCGATCAACAAACTGGTGTGACAATTATGCAGATGGATGCAGGCTTAGATACTGGCGATATGTTACACAAAGTGTATTGCGATATTGATGCACAAGAAACCTCAACTTCGCTTTACCATAAATTAGCTGAAATTGCGCCAGCTGCATTGATTGATGTTTTGGATCATTTGGAAGAAGGGAAATTCATTGCAGAAAAGCAAGATGATAGCCAAAGTAACTATGCAGAGAAACTTTCCAAAGAAGAGGCTAAATTAGATTGGTCGCTATCGGCAGCCCAGCTTGAACGTAACATTCGCGCGTTTAATCCTTGGCCGATAAGTTTTCTACAATTAACCGATGAACAAGGTAATGAACAAACCTTAAAAGTTTATTCTGCTGCCGTGTTGCCACATGTAGATAAACCCGCTGGGACGATTTTAAGTGTCGATAAAAAAGGTATCCAAATTGCCACGAAAGAAGGCGTTTTAAATTTATTGCAACTTCAGCCGGCAGGCAAGAAACCTATGTCTGTGCAAGACTTCCTTAATGGTCGAGCAGATTGGTTCCAGGTCGGTAAGGTTCTAAACTAATGGTATTTCAACGAAAAAAAACGGGAAAATCGACCGCACTTTCGGTACGCGCTATTGCTGCTCAAGTGATTTTACAGGTTTTAGATCAGGGTAAGTCCTTATCAACGTTACTTCCAGAAGTGCAATCGCAAGTAAAACCACAGGATTTACCTTTATTACAGGAAATCACCTTTGGTATTTGTCGCGTATTGCCTCGTTTAGAAAATATTATAAAAAAACTATTAGATAAGCCATTGAAGGGTAAAACCCGCATCGTGCACTGCTTGCTATTGGTGGGATTGTACCAATTACTTTATATGCGCGTGCCCGCTCATGCGGCGGTAGATGAAGTGGTGAACGCCACAAAATCATTAAAATCAGATAGTTTCCGAGGTTTGGTTAATGGTGTACTGCGTCGCTTCTTACGGGAACAAGAAGATATTCTTGCTGTAGTAGATAAAAATTGGCAAACGCTTCATCCTGAATGGTTTGTGAATAAACTCAAAAAAGCTTATCCGAATTGGCGTGAAATTATTGAGGCGAATAACCAAAAGCCACCAATGTGGCTACGAGTTAACCAACAACAAAATAATACGAAAACGTACCGCACTTTGTTGGAAGAGCAAGAGATAGCAGCATTTGAATGTGATAATCCACATGCTTTGCGTTTAGCACAACCGCTTTCTGTCTCGAAACTACCAAATTTTGAACAAGGTGCAGTAACCGTTCAGGACCTTAATGCACAATGGTCGGCCTTATTGCTTGAGCCACAAAATGGTGAATTAATTTTAGATGCTTGCGCGGCGCCAGGTGGGAAAACTACGCATATTTTAGAAATGGCGCCACAAGCGAAAGTGATTGCGCTTGATGTCGAGGCTCATCGCTTAAAACGCGTCGAAGAAAACCTTGCTCGTTTGAATCAACAAGCGATATTTGTTTGTGGTGATGCGACCGAGCCAGAGAAGTGGCTTGCGGAAATAGGTTTAAGTGGAGCATCTTTTGATCGTATTTTATTAGATGCACCTTGTTCGGCAACGGGCGTGATTCGTCGTCATCCGGATATTAAATGGCTACGTCAAGAAACGGATATTGCCCAATTGGTAGCCTTGCAAGGACAAATTCTAAAAGCGCTTTGGGCAAAATTGAAACCTAATGGTATTTTGCTTTATGCGACTTGCTCGGTGCTTCCTGATGAGAATAGTCAGCAAATACAGCATTTTTTAGCTGAAACACCCGATGCAGAATTAATACCATTGCCGTTTGAACAAACGGAAAATACGATTGGAATCCAATTCTTGCCACAAGAGAATGGCGGGGATGGTTTTTATTATGCAAAATTGAGAAAACGGTCAGCTTAAATGAATTTGCCTTTAATTGATGTCGTCATTCCTTGCTATAACACTGAACAAACGCTTGCTCGTGCAGTAGAGTCTGTGTTGCAGCAAAATAATCTTGGTCACCTTTGGTTGATTGATGATGCGTCGACAGATAATACATTTGCATTAGCCTTACAGCTTGCAGAACAATATCCTGACAGAATCTCTATCGAGCAAATGCCGAAAAATAGTGGTGTAGCGATGACTCGAAATTGGGGTGCGATGCTTTCGGCTAAAAGTGCGGTTGATTTTGTCGCATTTTTAGATGCAGATGATGCATATGAACCGGGAGCATTAGAAGTAGCTGCGGCAACCTTTCATTTTCAGCCAGATACTTCGCTAGTGAGATTAGCGTTAAAGCCGATAAATTTAGCTCAACGCTATGCGGAACACCCTAATTTTGATCAGGCATGGCAATATATGCGCATGACCTGCGGGGGAAATGTTGTTTTTAATAAAGCTTTTTTCTTAGCGTGCGGCGGATTTCCAACACATCAATTATTCCGAGAGCTCGGCGGTGAAGATGGCGCTTTAGGCATTGCAACCACTAAAACAGCAAAAGTAGCCACATTATTTGAAGATGTAGGCGTGTTGCATTTTTGTCGAGAAGGTATGCATGCGGAACGTTTACTCGATGGCCTGTTATTTGGTAAACAAGATCCAGCGATTACCGCAGAAAAAATGGCAGAAGCTGAACAAGTAACATCGACCATTTGTCGCCGTATTGAGGCATTAAAGTGCGGTCTAAATTCAGCTGAAATTGGCATCCGACCTTTGGTTGTGGAGAGAACAGAATGAAAATAATCATTTTAGGTGCAGGGCAAGTAGGTACAACACTTGCGGCAAATTTAGTGAGTGAAGATAACGACATCACACTGGTAGATAATGAATCTCAACATCTGCAGAATTTACAAGATAAGCATGATTTACGCGTAGTTAAAGGTTCCCCTTCTTCACCCAAGGTTTTACGTGATGCAGGAGCCGCTGATGCAGACTTGATGGTTGCAGTAACGGCATCAGATGAAATTAATATGATTGCTTGCCAGTTGGGATATACCCTTTTCAATACCCCAACACGTATTGCGCGTATTCGTAATGCGGAATATTTGCGTGAGAAAGATAAATTATTTAATAATGAAAACGTACCCATCGATCATCTTATTTCACCAGAAAATTTAGTTACGGATGAGATTACACGTTTAATTGCTTTTCCAGGTGCGTTGCAAGTGGCGCATTTTGCCAATAATCGAATTAGCATTGTGGTTGTAAAAGCCTATTACGGTGGTCCCTTAGTGGGTTATGCGCTATCTGCTTTTAAAGAGCATATGCCACACATTGATTGCCGAATCATTTCGATTTTACGTAATGATAGATTAATTCGTCCGCAAGGTTCGACCATTATTGAGGCGGGCGATGAAATTACCTTTATTTGTGCGACGGAACACATTAAAGCGGTGATGAGTGAGTTGCAACGCCTTGAGAAAACCTACAAACGTATCATGATCGTTGGCAGCGGGAATATTGCCTCAGGTGTGGCAAAACAGCTAGAAGATAAGTATCAAGTAAAACTCATTGAGCGTGATGGAGAAAAAGCGAAAGTTTTAGCAGAAAGACTCTCTAAAACCCTGGTTTTCCATGGTGATGCTTCTGATCAAAATTTACTTTTTGAAGAGCATATTGAGAGCGTTGATGTCTTTTTATCTCTAAGTGCGGATGATGAAGCCAATATTATGTCGGCGTTACTGGCAAAACGCCTAGGGGCTAAAAAAGCCATGGTGCTTATTCAACGCATGGCATATATCAATTTGATTCAAGGTGGAACCATTGATATTGCGGTTTCACCACAACAGGCAACAATCTCCGCTTTATTAGGACATGTGCGTAAAGGGGATATCAAAAATGTGGCCTCTTTGCGTCATGGTACTGCGGAAGCCATTGAACTTGTGGTACATGGCGATGCGACAACATCCAATGTGGTTGGAAGACAAATTGGTGATATCAAGCTGCCAGTAGGGGCGATGATTGCTGCAATTTTACGTAAAAATGAAGTAATCATTGCTCGTCGTCAGGTTGCTATTGAAGAAGGGGATAATGTGATTGTTTATATTAATGACAAGAAATCCGTGTCAGAAATTGAAAAATTATTCCAACCAAGTGCATTTTTTATTTAAATAACAGTTTACTTTTTAATCTGAAAACCTATAATACGCACTCTTTTAATTTTTTAAACCAACACAAAAGGAAATTTTATGAGCTTTCTTAAAGAATTCCGCGAATTCGCAATGCGCGGCAACGTAGTAGATATGGCAGTCGGTGTGATCATCGGTGGTGCTTTTGGTAAAATCGTAAGTTCACTTGTCGGTGATGTAGTAATGCCTGTATTAGGTATTTTAACTGGTGGCGTAGATTTCAAAGATTTAAAAATCACGTTAGCAGAAGCAGTAGGTGAAACCCCTGCAGTAACATTAAACTACGGTGTATTTATTCAAAACGTCTTTGATTTCATCATCATTGCATTTGCAATCTTCATGATGATCAAAGGTATCAACAAAGTGAAAAAACCAGTAGAAGAAGTAAAAGGTCCTTCACAAGAAGAATTACTTACTGAAATTCGCGATTTATTAAAAAAATAATAAGAATTTAATCTAAATAAAAAAGGTTGGTATTTTACCAACCTTTTCTTTTACCTAAAATTTAAGCTTTTAATAATAATGCAACAGCCTCGCAAGCAATGCCTTCACTGCGACCTGTAAAGCCAAGTTTTTCTGTTGTGGTTGCTTTCACGTTTACTTGTTCAATATCACAATGTAAATCTTCTGCAATCTTCGCTCGCATTGCATCGATATGCGGACGCATTTTAGGGGCTTGAGCAATAATGGTTACATCCACATTGCCTACCTTATAGCCTTTCGCTTGTACTTGGCAGAATGCTTCTCGTAATAACACGCGACTATCTGCATTCTTATATTGCATATCGGTATCGGGGAAGAGTTTACCAATATCACCTAATGCTGCTGCACCTAATAAGGCATCCGTTAAGGCATGTAAGGCGACATCACCATCAGAATGGGCAATAAACCCAATGTGGTAAGGCACTTCAACGCCACCAATAATTAAAGGGCGATCTTCACCAAAGGCATGAACATCAAACCCATGTCCAATTCGTATCATGGTGTTTTCCTTGTTAAATAAAATTCGACTAAAGCTAAATCTTCTGGACGTGTCACTTTAATATTATCACTTCGTCCTGCGACTAAGTGCGGTTGAAATCCGGCAAGTTCCATCGCAGAGGCTTCATCTGTAATATTGGCACCTTGAGAGAGCCCCTGTTCAAGTGCATTTCTTAATAGATCGCAACGGAAAAATTGAGGTGTTTGTGCAAGCCAAAGTTCAGCGCGATCTTCTGTTTTAATAATATCTTGTTGTTTATTCGCACGTTTAATCGTATCAACCGCTGGAATGGCCAAAATAGCACCTTGCTCATCATCGATTTGGAGCAATTTATCTAAATCTTGATGTGTTAAACAAGGTCTTGCAGCATCATGTACCAACACCCAAGCATGGTTATTTTTGATCGCGTTGAGTCCATTTAGAACTGACTCTGCTCGTGTTTCTCCCCCTTCAACGAGAGTGATGTTTTGATGAGGGAATAAGGTAATTTCAGAAAGATAGGGATCATTTTTTCCCACCGCAAGGATAACGTGATTAATTGCAGGGTGGGATAGAATGACAGAGAGCGTATGTTCCAGAATCGTCTTGTCTAGGATTTTCAGATATTGCTTGGGTTTATTTGCCTGCATACGGCTTCCAACGCCAGCAGCAGGAATGACGGCAATAATTTCGCGGCTCATTATTTATGCTCTTTGACGATGTGATAGAACACTTCGTTTGGTTTGACCATATCATGACTCATGCGTGCACGCTCTTCAATAGATTCAAAGCCTTTTGTTAATCCTTGAATTTCGGCGGAAATCATTTGATTTCTTTGTGAGAGCTTTTCATTTTCAGCTTTATTCTCTTTGATTTGAGCTTCGACATCTTTGTAGTCAAAATAGCCGTTTTTACCAAACCAAAGATCGTACTGAAATAGCACGAGAATACCCACTAAAATTCCAATGAAAAGACGCATAAATTACCTATTATTTCTGAAAACTAGGGATAGTTTACCGTGAAATACAGCGAAATGCGATGAAAAAGTGCGGTTAAAAATAAGATGATTTTGAAATGATCTCATTGGGTTTGTTAGATAGCTTCAAAATGAAAAATGTGATCTATCTCACAAATTAGTTATAAAGTTTGATAAACCCATAGTCACTGCCCAAATAGGCTTGTTATACTTTTGTCTGTCATTATGACTTTTTAACAGAAGGAACAATCAATGAAAACAACATTAAAACTTACCGCTATTGCAGCTATGTCAGCATTTATTTTAACCGGTTGCGCGACTCAAAATAAAAGTGCAGAAGCGGATGCACAGCTTCAACAACAAGCGGTATTAGGTCTTAACTGGATTCAACAATCAGGTGAATACCAAGCCCTTTCTTACCAAGCATACAATGCGGCAAAAGTGGCATTTGATCACGCTAAAGTGAAAAAAGGTAAGAAAAAAGCCGTTGTAGTGGATTTAGATGAAACCATGTTAGATAACAGCCCTTATGCAGGTTGGCAAGTTCAAAACAATAAACCATTTGATGGCAAAGACTGGACTCGTTGGGTAGAAGCGCGTCAATCAGGAGTTGTACCAGGCGCAGTAGAGTTCAATAACTATGTAAATACCCACGGCGGTAAAATGTTCTACGTTTCTAATCGTAAAGAAAGCAATGAAAAAGCAGGTACGATTGATGACATGAAACGTTTAGGTTTTAATGGTGTTGAAGACTCAGCGTTTTACTTGAAAAAAGATAAATCACCAAAAGCAGCACGTTTTGAAGAAATTGAAAAACAAGGCTATGAAATCGTCGTTTATGTGGGTGATAACCTCGATGACTTCGGTGATGCGATCTACGGTAAACAAAATGCAGAACGTCGTGATTTCGTTGCACAAAACAAAGCAAAATTTGGTAAAACATTCATCGTTTTACCTAACCCGAACTACGGCGGTTTTGAAGGTGGTTTAGCGAAAGATTACTTCAAAGGTGATTCAAGCAGCAAAGTGAAAGCGCGCTTAGATGCGATTAAAGCTTGGGATGGTAAATAATTCCCTTTTTTAGATAAAGCAACACCCGCAGAGATGCGGGTGTTTTGTTTTAGTGGAAAAGTGCGGTCTATTTTCGCATCATTTTTTCTTTATGCACTGCGAAGTCACCACCTTTAGCAAGCATGCGAAGTTGTAAGATGACGCGTTCTTTTAACAAATCTTGTTCAGCTTTGGTCATATCTAAGGCATTAGAGCCCGCCGTGAATACGATGGTTACCATGCCTTCTGCTTGTACATAAGAGACATATTGAGAGTAGTGATTTTTCTTCGCAATGTACTCAGCCAATTCATCGACAAAGTGTTTGATTTCACGAGCTGCTGCGGTACGGAACGCTTGAGAGGTTCCCGAACTTTCACGTAAAAGTAAACGGAACACGTTGGTGCTGTGAGTGATAAATTCAAAAAAGGTTTCAACAGAAACACGGATGACACTGCCGCCGGCATCAATGCGTTTACGCGCTTGGCGCATTAATTGGCGAAGCGTTAAGCCAGCTTCATCCACCATTTCTAATCCGAGCTCATCCATATCGCTAAAATGGCGATAGAAAGAAGTTGGTGCTATGCCTGCTTCACGCGCAACTTCACGTAAGCTTAAATTAGAAAAGCTTTTTTCTGCACTCAACTGATTGAACGCTGCGTCAATTAAGGCTCGACGGGTTTTTTCTTTTTGAATTGCTCGAACGCCTGCCATTTGGTTTTCCTCAGTCTATGATGAATTATTTTTTATTCGCTAAAATTGATTTAACTTGTTCACTGATCGCATTTGCAACGCGTTCGTAACGATTACGTAATGGTGAGCCTGGGCGGTAAACAAGCGCAATAGTACGAGCGGGTTCTGGTGAATGACAAGGAATATATTTTACGCCTTTACGCGTGCCTTCATTTAATACAGCAAGTTCTGGCATAAAGGTAATACCGGCATTGGCTGCCACCATATTACGTAAGGTTTCTAGACTCGTTGCTTGGAAGTGAGAGTCCTCTTTCGCTCCTGCCGTAAAACAATAATCTAACGCTTGATTACGTAAGCAGTGCCCATCATCTAACATGAGCATTTCTTGACCTTTTAGGGTGTTCATGGCAATTTTGCTTTCTGAAGCCCATGGATGTTCTTCTGAAACAGCGAGTAACATTTTTTCATCAAAAATGGGTACTTCGATAAAGGCTTCAGTTTCGGGGACACGAGCCACAATCGCACAATCTAAGCGACCTGTTTCTAATTGTTCTAATAATTGATGCGTTTGAGCTTCGTAAAGAAATACTTCAAGATCAGGGAAAGTTTCTTTTAATGTTGGTACAATGTAAGGAAGTAGATAAGGGCCAACAGTAGGGATGAGTCCAATGTGTAATGGACCGGTCATTTCTTTACCTTGATTGCTTGCCATTTCTTTGAGTAATTTTACTTCACGTAATACAGTGCGAGCTTGCTCAACAAGCAACATACCTGATTGCGTGAAAAGCACTTTACGGCTAGTACGTTCAAGTAAAATAATGCCTAACTCATCTTCGAGTTTGCGGATTTGACCACTTAAAGTCGGTTGGCTAACATTGCAAGAATCCGCTGCACGACGGAAATGTTTGAATTCAGAAAGGGCAACTAAGTATTCTAAATCACGAATATTCATAGGGTTCTCACTTTATAGAATATGTCAATTAAAAGGATAGAATTAATTGATTGTAACTATATCACAAAACTTTCTATAATGCCTATCAAGTTTTTAAGGCAAATTCATTTAACTAACAGAGGAGACACATTATGTCTAATATGGAAGGAAAAAAAGTCCCACAAGTTACATTTCGTACTCGTCAAGGTGATCAATGGGTTGATGTGACTACATCTGAATTATTTGATAACAAAACAGTTGTTGTTTTCTCATTACCAGGTGCGTTCACACCAACTTGTTCATCATCTCACTTACCACGTTATAACGAACTTGCACCCGTTTTCAAACAACATGGTGTAGATGATATTTTAGTGGTATCAGTAAATGATACGTTTGTGATGAATGCGTGGAAAGAAGCTGAAGAAGCACATAACGTAAAATTCATTCCAGATGGTAACGGTACCTTCACTGAAGGTATGGGCATGTTAGTCGGAAAAGATGATTTAGGTTTTGGTAAACGTTCTTGGCGTTATTCTATGCTCGTGAAAAATGGCGTAGTGGAAAAAATGTTTATTGAACCAAATGAACCAGGCGATCCATTTAAAGTATCAGATGCAGATACTATGTTGAAATACATTGCACCAAATTACCAAGTACAAGAATCAATCTCAATCTTCACTAAACCTGGTTGCCCATATTGTGCGAAAGCAAAACAACTTTTACGCGATAAAGGTTTAAGCTTTGAAGAAATCGTATTAGGTCACGATGCAACAATCGTGAGTGTACGTGCAGTTTCTGGTCGTTCAACTGTGCCACAAGTATTCATTGGTGGTAAACACATCGGCGGTAGCGACGATTTAGAAAAATACTTTGCATAATTGATTGCAGGTAGGAATTTTTTATATTTTTGATTATTAGGAACATAATGTAAAAGGGAGCGAAAGCTCCCTTTTTTGTTTTTATTGTCTTGTTATGTTCTTAAGCGTTAAAACCAATGTAGCAAACTGAGATTAAAACGACATAAAAAACGACCGTACTTAGTAGCAATAATTTTACGGCGAGTTTTGGTTTATACTGATGCAATTTATAAAGTAAACGCGCAATTAAGACTAAAACAAAGGGATAAACCCAAAAGATAATCGAGAAAAGATCGATCTGAAAGTCGCTCAGTGTAGGGTTTTTTACAAAAGCAGTAGAAAGCAGAGAGGCCATAGGCCACAGTAAAATGGGTAAACAAAATGCCGCAAGTCCCCAAGCGAAGCCACTAAATCCTGTCGGCATAGTTTGTTTTTTCATAATGAACCTTATATGATGAACAAAATTAAATGAAAAAGGAATATAGCAAATGCAGCCTTTATTTGGTAGCGAAACAGATGGTATTCAAGAGAGAAAATTGGTGAAACGTCTATTAAGAAAGAAAAAAATTACTTTCATTTTGACCGCACTTTGCACGGTGATTTATCTCTTGCAGAATATCGGATTTGAAGAGCCGATTATGGATTTATTCCATTATCCGGCTTATTCTTGGGAAGATCAGGAAGTATGGCGCTATTTCACTCATGCTATTGTTCATTTGTCGGTACCGCATATTTTATTTAACCTTTCGTGGTTTTGGTTATTTGGTGGCGCGATTGAGCGCCGATTTGGTTCTCTCCATTTTTTATTATTAGTTTTAGTCTCTGCTGCAGTGAGTGGTGCTGTACAGAATTATTTTACCGGTCCCGCCTTTTTCGGGCTATCTGGTGTGGTTTATGCCGTGTTAGGTTATGTGTTGGTGGTGGACAAATTGCACCCGCATAGTTTTGACTTACCAGAAGGCTTTTTTACAATGTTACTGGTAGGGCTTGTATTTGGCTTTATTAGTCCGCTTTTTGGTATTAATATAGGGAACGCTGCCCACATTTCAGGCTTTATCTTAGGATTGGTTTGGGGATTTCTGCAGAGTAAAATTAAAGCTAAATCGTTTAGCTAATTCAAATTTATAGGCATTTATATGAAGCAATCATTACGCCATCAGAAAATAATTGAGCTTGTGAAGCTAAAAGGGTATGCCAGTACAGAAGAGCTGGTTATCGAACTGGAAGTCAGCCCACAGACCATTAGACGAGATCTGAATATCCTTGCAGAACAAGATTTAATTCGTCGTCATCATGGTGGTGCCGCTCCTTCTTCTACCGCAGAAAACTCTGATTACATTGAACGTAAACAATTTTTCCCTTCTCAAAAAAGTGCCATTGCTCGCGAAGTGGCAAAACGTATTCCAAACGGTGCATCCTTATTTATTGATATTGGTACCACGCCTGAAGCGGTAGCTAGTGCCTTGTTAAATCATGAACGGTTACGCATTGTGACGAATAATATCAATGCGGCTCATTTATTACGCCAAAATGAAACCTTTGATATTACGATGGCGGGTGGTTCCTTACGTAAGGATGGTGGCATTATTGGTGAGGCAACCGTTAATTTTATTTCGCAATTCCGGTTAGACTTTGGAATTCTGGGAATTAGTGCAATTGATCTTGACGGTTCATTGTTGGACTATGATTACCATGAAGTCCAAGTTAAACGAGCCATTATAGAAAGCTCTCGCCAAACGTTATTAGCGACCGACCATTCGAAATTCTCTCGACAAGCGATTGTGCGATTAGGGGAGCTTAAAGATGTAGATTATCTTTTCACTGATGATGTGCCAAAACAAATTGCGGATTATTTAGAAAATAGCAATACAAGGTTAGTGATTTGCAAATGATAGAAATAGGAAGTGCGGCCAAAATTGACCGCACTTTTTTGGTAAGCATCCATGCCTAGCCACTGCTGTTTCGACCAATTCAAAATTAACTTCATTCACCCAACCTCCTTATTGATGTGAGATGAAACTAATTTTGCTGCAATAGTTGTTAAATTTTAGGGATAAAAACGGAAGGCAAATCATTTGATTGCCAATTCTTTATTTAGGACAACGGGGAAGGTTTGCTTGAAGAGTCAAGAAAGACTAGAGCTTGATAGATCAAGTGGGTACATCGAGATCCCTCTCTAAATGTAATTTATTTATACTGCTGTTTTGGTAAAAAGGGAATCTTAAAATTATAAATATGTGATCGAGATCACAAATTAAATGCAAAAAGAAAGCTGCTTATTTTTGTGTATAAAATAAGCAGCTATTTTTATCGATTTAAATTCACCGCGCCTTCATAACCAAGTTGTCGCCACGCCTCATAAATCGTCACGGCTACCGAGTTAGATAAGTTCATGCTACGGCTATTTGCTGTCATAGGAATCCGGATTTTTTGCTCCATTGGCATCTGATCTAAAATAGACATGGGAATACCACGAGTTTCAGGGCCAAACATCAAGTAATCCCCTAATTCAAATTGCACTTCGCTATGTGCAGGGCTACCTTTGGTAGTGAGTGCAAAAAGACGTTTCGGTTTTTCGCTTTCTAAAAAGGCTTCAAAGGTTTTATGCTTTTTGATTTCAGCAAATTCATGATAATCCAAGCCGGAACGACGTAATTTTTTATCATCCCATGTAAAGCCTAGTGGTTCGATTAAATGAAGGCGAAAGCCAGTGTTCGCACAAAGACGAATAATATTTCCCGTATTTTGTGGAATTTCAGGTTCGTATAATACAATATCTAACATAATAATTTCCTAATCTTTTTGATACAGACGGTAACTCACCATTCCTGTGGTTTTTTCTTTTAGTAATTGCCAATTGTCAGGCACGCTAAGCGGTTTATCTTTTTCTGTTTCAACATAAATCAATGCATGAGGTAAGAGCCAATTCTTTTCCTCTAAAAGTGCAATCGCTTGTTCTGCTAAACCAAAATGGAAAGGCGGATCTAAAAATACTACATCAAAGTGCGGTTGATTTTGCGCTTGTTTTAAAAATTCTAAACTATTTTGATTGATCACCTGAGCTTGTTCACTCGTTGTTTTTAGTGTTTGCAAATTTTTCTTTAATTGATTTGCTACATTTTTATCTAACTCTAAAAACGTCACCTGTTTCGCTTGGCGAGAAAGGGCTTCAAAACCAAGTGAGCCACTGCCTGCAAAGCAATCAAGACAATGGCTATCCACAATGTAAGGCATCAGCCAGTTGAATAAGGTTTCTTTTACGCGATCGCCTGTTGGACGCAAACCTTCTGCATTTAAAACTGGCAATTTTCGCCCTCGCCAAAGACCTGAGATGATTCGAACTTCGCCTTTGGCATTTTGAACTTGCATTTTTTTCATAAAGAAACAGATTTTTAGTGAAAATTGTGCTTAGTTTAGACGATTTTTTGCTAGAATAGGCAGTATTTTTTACAGATTTGTGTTTAAGAGAAGAATTTATGTCAGAAGAAAAGAAAAAAGGTGGATTTTGGGCCTCCCTTTTTGGTCGCAATAAAAAGCAAGAAGAACAAAAAATTGAGCCAATTATTGAAGAGCCATCTGTAGAATCTGCCGATGTTTCACCTGAGGAAGAAATTGTTCACGCTGAAGAGAACGTTCAATTAGAACAAGTTGAACAGGAAGAATTACAGGAATTAGCTGAACAACTGCAAGAAGATAAAGCAGAAGAGGTCGTTGTTGAGCATCTTGAACCTATCGTAGAACAAGTGATTTCACCTGAAAGTGCGGTCAATATTGAACCTGTTTTAGATACACCGGTGATTGAAACAATTGACGAAGAAACGGTAAAAACAGAAGAAATTTCAACCGCACTTCCTACAGCAGAGCCAGCAGAAAGCATTATTGAACAAGATAATGTCATTGAAGATCTTCCTGTGGTTGAAGCTGAGATTGAGCCTGAAATTGTTGACGATGTTAAAGACGAATTACGTTCAGATATCAATACCGAAACGCAAGAAAAACCAAGTGAAGGCGGCTTTTTCAGTCGTTTAGTCAAAGGCTTACTCAAAACCAAGCAAAATATTGGTGCAGGTTTCCGCTCTTTCTTTTTAGGCAAAAAAATTGATGATGATTTGTTTGATGAGTTGGAAGAGCAACTTTTAATTGCCGATATTGGCGTACCAACAACCAATAAAATCATTAAGAATTTAACGGAGCATGCAAGTCGTAAACAATTACAAGATGCGGAATTACTTTACCAACAACTTAAAGTTGAAATGGCGGAGATCTTAAAACCTGTCGCGCAGCCGCTAGTTATTGATACCACTAAAAAACCGTATGTTATTTTAATGGTTGGCGTGAATGGTGTAGGTAAAACAACCACAATTGGTAAGTTGGCTCGTAAATTCCAAAATGAAGGTAAATCAGTCATGTTAGCGGCAGGGGATACTTTCCGTGCTGCTGCAGTAGAGCAGCTTCAAGTGTGGGGTGAGCGTAACAATATTCCGGTGGTGGCACAAAGTACGGGTTCAGATTCTGCGTCGGTGATTTTTGATGCGATGCAATCTGCCGCAGCACGTAACATTGATATTTTAATTGCGGATACGGCAGGACGTTTACAAAATAAAAATAATCTCATGGATGAATTGAAGAAAATTGTTCGCGTCATGAGAAAATACGATGAAACGGCACCGCACGAAATTATGCTTACTCTTGATGCGGGTACAGGACAAAATGCAATTAGCCAAGCTAAACTCTTTGATGAAGCAGTTGGACTAACCGGTATCTCATTAACCAAGTTAGACGGTACAGCAAAAGGTGGGGTAATTTTCGCCATTGCAGATCAGTTTAATTTACCAATTCGTTATATTGGTGTGGGTGAAAAGATTGAAGATTTACGCGAATTTAATGCAGAAGAATTTATTGAAGCATTGTTTGTTCACGAAAATGAAGAATAAAAAGGAATAATAAAGTGATTCGATTTTCAAATGTCTCTAAAGCTTATCACGGTGCGACTCAGCCGGCCTTGCAGGGTTTGAATTTTCATCTTCCTGTCGGAAGTATGACTTATCTTGTTGGGCATTCAGGCGCGGGTAAAAGTACCTTGCTTAAATTAATCATGGGAATGGAAAAGGCGAATGCTGGTAATATTTGGTTTAATGGTCATGATATTACGCGTTTGTCTAAGTATGAAATCCCATTTTTACGTCGTCAAATTGGCATGGTTCACCAAGATTACCGTCTATTAACGGATCGTAGCGTGGCAGAAAATGTAGCATTGCCATTGATTATTGCTGGCATGAATCCGAAAGAAGCGCATACACGTGCATTGGTTGCGCTAGATCGTGTGGGCTTACGTAGTAAAGCGAATTATATGCCGCCACAAATCTCAGGTGGGGAACAACAACGTGTAGATATCGCACGTGCAATCGTACATAAACCGCAACTTTTATTAGCCGATGAGCCAACAGGCAACTTAGATGGTGAACTTTCTTTAGGGATTTTCAATTTGTTTGAAGAGTTTAATCGTTTAGGCATGACGGTGTTAATTGCGACACACGATATCAATTTAATTCAACAAAAACCAAAACCATGTCTTGTACTTGAACAAGGCTACTTACGCTATTAAGGATAAAAAATGACAAGACGTATTGATGCTTCTTTTGGCGTGCAAACTGCTTATACTTTGCGTTCTGTTTTGAACGATTTAGTAAAACGTAAATTTGGTACATTGCTAACAATTTTAGTTATTGCCGTGTCTCTTACGATTCCAACGGTGAGCTATTTGTTATGGAAAAATTTACACTTAGCAACAACTCAATTTTATCCGGAAAGCGAACTCACGATCTATTTACATAAAAATTTAAGTGAAGAAGATGCTAACTTGGTGGTGGAAAAAATTCGTCAGCAAGAAGGTGTGGAATCGTTAAATTATGTTTCTCGCCAAGACAGTTTGAAAGAATTTAAAAGTTGGTCTGGTTTTGGTGAAGAGTTAGAAATTTTAGATGACAACCCATTGCCGGCAGTGGTGATGGTGAAACCGTCTAAAGCGTTTAATGAATCAGAAAAACGAGCTGAGTTACGCGCAAATTTAAATAAAATTAAAGGTGTGCAAGAAGTTCGACTAGATAACGATTGGATGGAAAAATTGACCGCTCTTTCGTGGCTTTTCGCACACGTAGCGATTTTCTGTACAGTGTTAATGACAATAGCCGTATTCCTTGTTATCGGAAATAGTATTCGTTCCGATGTTTATAGCAGTCGTGCAAGTATTGATGTGATGAAGCTATTAGGTGCAACGGATCAATTTATTCTTCGTCCTTATCTTTATACCGGTATGATTTATGCAGTGCTAGGTGGATTTGTCGCAGCCGTATTTAGTAGTCTTATTGTGGGTTACTTTACTTCAGCCGTGAAGTATGTGACGGATATCTTTGCGGTCACCTTTGAGCTTAATGGATTAGGTGTAGGCGAGCTGATCTTCTTATTAGTGAGCTGCTTGATTATGGGCTATGTTGGTGCTTGGATTGCCGCAACAAGACATATTGCAATGTTAGATAACAAGCTGTAGATTTCATTTTATAAAAGTGAGGTCATTTTTTTAGGTGAAAAACACTCGAGAAAATGACCGCACTTTTTTATTTGTGGAAATTAATTGAACAAAAAGCTTGCATAATTAGGTGTTTTTGTGTAATATCCACGGGCTTTCAGATATTGGAAGCCGTTTAATGTAATCATTTATTAAACGAGTATTACGATATGTAATACTAACAATGTTTCCGATTTGGAGACTATATAACAGGTAACTTACACCTCCTTTTCTATTTTGAAGTTAGAATTGTGATTGGTGTTAGTTTTTTATTAGCTAAATTTTATTGGAGCTCTGGTCTAATGCAGAACCAAAGAATCCGTATCCGCTTAAAAGCTTTCGATCACCGTTTGATCGATCAATCTACTGCGGAGATCGTAGAAACAGCTAAACGTACTGGTGCACAAGTTCGTGGTCCAATCCCTTTACCAACTCGTAAAGAGCGTTTCACCGTGTTGATTTCTCCACACGTGAACAAAGACGCGCGTGATCAATACGAAATTCGTACACACAAACGTTTAGTAGATATCGTAGAGCCAACAGAAAAAACTGTTGATGCATTAATGCGTTTAGATTTGGCTGCCGGCGTGGACGTGCAGATCAGCCTAGGTTAATTAAGAGGTTATTACAATGATTGGTTTAGTCGGTCGTAAAGTTGGTATGACCCGTATCTTCAATGAAGACGGTGTTTCAGTACCAGTTACCGTTATCGAAATCGAAGCCAACCGCGTAACTCAAGTTAAAACTCTTGAAAACGATGGCTATACTGCAGTTCAAGTTACTACTGGTTCTAAAAAAGCGAATCGTGTAACTAAACCTGAAGCAGGTCATTTCGTGAAAGCAGGTGTTGAAGCTGGTCGCGGTTTATGGGAATTTCGTACTGAAGGTGAAGAATTCACTTTAGGTCAAGAAATCAATGTTGACATCTTTGCAGATGTTAAAAAAGTAGATGTTACTGGTACTTCTAAAGGTAAAGGTTTCCAAGGTGGTGTTAAACGTTGGAACTTCCGTACTCAAGATGCTACACACGGTAACTCTTTATCACATCGTGTACTTGGTTCTATTGGTCAAAACCAAACTCCAGGTCGTGTGTTTAAAGGTAAAAAAATGGCAGGACATTTAGGTGCTGAGCGTGTAACCGTTCAATCACTTGAAGTTGTTCGTGTAGATGCTGAGCGTAAATTGCTATTAGTAAAAGGTTCTGTACCTGGTGCTATCAATGGCGATGTTATCGTTAAGCCAGCAGTTAAAGCATAAGTCTAGGAGATAGAGATGGAATTACAAGTTGTAGGTGCAAACGCACTAACTGTTTCTGAAACTACCTTCGGACGTGAGTTTAACGAAGCTTTGATTCACCAAGTTGTTGTTGCTTATGCAGCAGGTGCTCGTCAAGGTACTCGTGCGCAAAAAACTCGTGCTGAAGTGTCTGGTTCAGGTAAAAAACCTTGGCGTCAAAAAGGTACAGGTCGTGCTCGTTCTGGTGATATCAAATCACCAATCTGGCGTTCTGGTGGTACAACCTTCGCGGCTAAACCACAAGATCACAGCCAAAAAGTGAACAAGAAAATGTACCGTGGTGCTATCAAAAGCATTCTTTCTGAATTAGTTCGTCAAGACCGTTTGGTTGTTGTTGAAAAATTCGAATTAGATGCACCAAAAACTAAAGTTTTAGTACAAAAATTAAAAGATTTAGCAGTTGAAGATGCGTTAATAATCACAGCAAGTTTAGATGAAAATCTATTCTTAGCGGCACGTAACTTATATAAAGTTGATGTACGTGATGTTCAAGGTATCGATCCAGTTAGCTTAATCGCTTTCGATAAAGTGATTGTTACTGTTGACGCTGTGAAACAAATTGAGGAGATCCTAGCATGAGTCAAGAACGTTTGCTAAGCGTGCTACGTGCACCGCACATCTCTGAAAAAGCAACTAACAATGCTGAAAAATCTAACACTGTTGTACTTAAAGTTGCTTTAGATGCGAACAAAGCTGAAATTGCTGCTGCTGTTGCTCAATTATTTGAAGTAAAAGTTGACTCAGTTCGTACTGTGGTTGTTAAAGGTAAAACTAAACGCCGTGGTAACAAAATGGGTCGTCGCAGCGACTGGAAAAAAGCTTATGTAACTTTAGCCGAAGGCCAAAACTTGGACTTCGTGGACAGTGCAGAGTAATCGGAGGAAATTAGAGAATGGCTATCGTTAAATGTAAGCCGACCTCCGCTGGTCGTCGTCACGTTGTTAAAATCGTGAACCCTGAATTACACAAGGGTAAACCTTACGCGCCTCTTCTAGATACTAAATCTAAAACTGGTGGTCGTAACAATTATGGTCGTATTACCACTCGCCACATCGGTGGTGGTCATAAACAACATTACCGTTTAATCGATTTCAAACGTAACAAGTTAGATATCCCAGCGGTTGTTGAACGTTTAGAATATGATCCAAACCGTTCAGCTAACATTGCTTTAGTGCTTTATAAAGATGGTGAACGCCGTTATATCTTAGCACCTAAAGGTTTGTCAGTTGGCGATCAAATCCAATCTGGCGTTAACTCACCTATTAAAGTAGGTAACTCATTACCAATGCGTAATATCCCAGTTGGTTCAACAGTACATAACGTTGAATTAAAACCAGGTAAAGGCGGTCAAATCGCTCGTTCTGCTGGTGCTTATGTACAAATCATCGCTCGTGAAGGCAACTACGTAACTTTACGTTTACGTTCAGGCGAAATGCGTAAAGTATTAGCTGAATGTGTTGCTACAATCGGTGAAGTTGGTAACTCAGAACATATGCTTCGCGTATTGGGTAAAGCTGGTGCTAATCGCTGGAGAGGCATTCGCCCTACAGTCCGTGGTACTGCAATGAACCCAGTAGATCACCCACACGGTGGTGGTGAAGGTCGTAACTTTGGTAAACACCCAGTAACTCCTTGGGGCGTTCAAACTAAAGGTAAGAAAACTCGTCACAACAAACGTACTGATAAATTCATCGTACGTCGTCGTGGCAAATAATTTAAATTAATAAGAGGATAAGCCATGCCACGTTCTCTCAAGAAAGGTCCTTTCCTTGACCTACACTTGTTGAAGAAGGTAGAGAAGGCGGTGGAAAGCGGGGATAAAAAACCAATCAAAACTTGGTCCCGTCGTTCAATGATCATTCCTTCAATGATAGGATTGACCATCGCAGTCCATAATGGTCGTCAGCACGTTCCTGTTTATGTATCTGATGAAATGATCGGCCATAAATTAGGTGAATTTGCACCGACTCGTACATACCGCGGTCACGCGGCAGATAAGAAAGCTAAGAAATAAGAGGTAAATAGATGGAAACTATCGCAAAACATCGTTACGCTCGCACTTCTGCCCAAAAAGCTCGCTTAGTTGCCGATTTAATTCGTGGTAAAAAAGTTGCGCAAGCATTAGAAATCTTAACTTTTACTAACAAAAAAGCTGCGGCTTTAGTGAAAAAAGTATTAGAGTCTGCTATTGCTAACGCAGAGCATAATGATGGTGCAGATATCGATGATCTTAAAGTTGCTAAAATCTTCGTTGACGAAGGTCCTAGCATGAAACGTGTTATGCCACGTGCTAAAGGTCGTGCAGATCGTATTTTAAAACGTACTAGCCACATCACTGTGGTTGTATCAGATCGTTAATAAGTAGAGGAATAGCAATGGGTCAAAAAGTAAATCCAAATGGTATTCGCCTAGGTATTGTAAAACCTTGGAACTCTACTTGGTTCGCGAATACACAAGATTTCGCCGACAATCTTGACGGTGACTTCAAAGTACGCAAATTCTTAACTAAAGAATTAGCAAACGCTTCGGTTTCACGTATTACTATTGAGCGTCCAGCGAAAAGTATTCGTGTAACAATTCACACAGCTCGCCCTGGTATCGTTATCGGTAAAAAAGGTGAAGATGTTGAAAAATTACGTAACGCAGTATCTCAAATCGCTGGCGTTCCGGCTCAAATCAACATTGCTGAAGTGAAAAAACCGGAATTAGATGCAAAATTAGTTGCAGACAGCATCGCTTCTCAATTAGAACGTCGTGTAATGTTCCGTCGTGCTATGAAACGTGCGGTACAAAGCGCAATGCGTTTAGGTGCTAAAGGTATCAAAGTTGAAGTTAGCGGTCGTTTAGGTGGTGCAGAAATCGCACGTTCTGAATGGTATCGTGAAGGTCGTGTACCTCTACATACTCTTCGTGCGGACATCGATTATAACACTGCAGAAGCTCATACTACATACGGCGTAATTGGCGTTAAAGTATGGATCTTCAAAGGTGAAATTTTGGGTGGAATGGCTGCAGTTGCGCAATCAGAACAACAACCTGCCGACAAGCCTAAAAAGGCTCCGCGTGGCAAAGGTCGTAAGTAAGGAGAAACGCTAAATGTTGCAACCAAAACGTACAAAATTCCGTAAAGTTCACAAAGGTCGTAACCGTGGTATCGCGGGTGGTACTGAAGTTAGTTTCGGTACATTCGGGTTAAAAGCAGTTGGTCGTGGTCGTTTAACCGCTCGTCAAATTGAAGCGGCTCGTCGTGCAATGACACGTGCAGTTAAACGTCAAGGTAAAATCTGGATCCGTGTTTTCCCAGATAAACCAATTACTGAAAAACCATTAGAAGTCCGTATGGGTAAAGGTAAAGGTAACGTTGAGTACTGGGTAGCCTTAATCCAACCGGGTAAAGTACTTTATGAAATGGATGGTGTGTCTGAAGAGATCGCAAGACAAGCATTTGCATTAGCAGCTGCTAAATTGCCAATCAAGACTACCTTCGTAACTAAGACGGTGATGTAATGAAAGCTCAAGATTTACGTACAAAAAGTGTTGAAGAGCTGAATGATGAATTAGTGAACCTTTTAGGTGAACAATTCAAATTGCGTATGCAAACAGCCACCGGTCAGCTTCAACAAACCCATCAGGCTAAACAAGTGCGTCGTGATATCGCACGTGTTAAAACCATTTTAACTGAGAAGGCGGGTGAGTAATGACTGATAAAATTCGTAGCGTACAAGGTAAAGTTGTTAGCGACAAAATGGAAAAATCTTTCGTTGTTGCTATTGAACGTAAGGTAAAACACCCGTTATACGGTAAATTTATCCGTCGTACAACTAAATTACACGTACACGATGAGAACAACGAAGCCAAATTAGGTGATGTAGTAGAGATTCGCGAATGTCGCCCTCTCTCTAAAACTAAATCTTGGACTTTAGTTCGTGTTGTTGAGAAAGCAGTTATTGCTTAATTAACAAGTTAAAAATAAAAGCCAATGGTTTATACCGTTGGCTTTTTTCTTTCCAAAGTTTGCTAAAAAGTCATAAAAATTTGACCGCACTTTAAGCACTCTGATTTAAGCATAAAATTTTGATTGCGTTTATAGCTTGATTTTGGTAAACTCCGCCACCTATCCGCCATATATCTTTATAAGGCATGGATAGGTTCGTCCCGAAAGGGTGTATTATTAACTTAACGGAGCATAAAATATGATCCAAGAACAGACTATGCTGGATGTTGCCGATAACTCTGGTGCTCGCAGCGTAATGTGTATCAAGGTTCTAGGTGGATCGCACCGTCGTTATGCTGCTATTGGTGATATCATCAAAGTTACTGTGAAAGAAGCAATTCCACGCGGTAAAGTTAAAAAAGGTGATGTATTAAAAGCAGTTGTTGTGCGCACCAAGAAGGGTGTTCGTCGCCCAGACGGATCAGTCATTCGCTTCGATGGTAACGCTTGTGTAATTTTAAACAATAACACAGAGCAACCAATCGGTACTCGTATTTTTGGACCGGTGACTCGTGAACTTCGTTCTGAGAAATTCATGAAGATCATTTCTTTGGCACCAGAAGTACTGTAAGGAGAAGTGAGAAATGGCTGCAAAAATTCGTCAAAACGATGAAGTAATCGTACTTGCCGGTAAAGACAAAGGCAAGCGTGGCAAGGTAACTAAAGTGTTACCAAACGGTAAAGTGTTTGTTGAAGGTATCAACATCATCACTAAACATGAAAAACCAGTTCCTGCTTTAGGACAAGCTGGTGGTTTAGTGAAAAAAGAAGCAGCTATCGATGCTTCTAATGTTGCGATTTTCAATCCAAAAACAAACAAAGCTGACCGTGTAGGTTTTAGATTCGAAGACGGCAAAAAAGTACGTTTCTTCAAATCTAACAATGAAATTATCTAACAAACTGGAGTAATGCGATGGCGAAACTGCATGATTACTACAGAGATCAAGTAGTAAACGAGTTAAAAAATAAATTCGGCTACAAATCTGTCATGCAAGTCCCACGAATCGAAAAGATTACCCTGAATATGGGTGTGGGTGAAGCATTGACCGATAAGAAATTGCTAGACAACGCAGTAGCGGACTTAACAGCAATTAGCGGTCAAAAACCTTTAGTAACTAAAGCTCGTAAATCTGTTGCTGGCTTTAAAATCCGTCAGGGATATCCAATCGGTTGTAAAGTAACACTACGCGGTGAGCGTATGTGGGAGTTCTTTGAACGTTTAATTACAATTGCTGTTCCACGTATTCGTGACTTCCGCGGTTTAAGCGCGAAATCATTTGATGGTCGTGGTAACTACAGCATGGGTGTGCGTGAACAAATCATCTTCCCTGAAATCGATTACGATAAAGTAGATCGTGTACGTGGTTTAGATATCACTATCACAACTACTGCTAAGAATGATGAAGAAGGTCAAGCACTACTTGCTGCCTTTAATTTCCCATTCCGTAAATAAGGCAGGTTATAATGGCAAAACAATCAATGAAAGCACGCGATGTAAAACGCGTTAAATTGGCTGAAAAATTCTTCGCTAAACGTGCAGAATTAAAGAAAATCATTTCTGATGTCAATGCCTCTGACGAAGATCGTTGGAATGCAGTGTTAAAATTACAAACTTTACCACGCGATTCTAGCCCTAGTCGTCAACGTAACCGTTGCCGCCAAACTGGACGTCCTCACGGCGTTTTACGTAAGTTTGGTTTAAGCCGTATTAAGGTTCGTGAAGCTGCTATGCGCGGCGAGATCCCAGGCCTTAAAAAAGCGAGCTGGTAATATACCACTTTATTTTGGAATCGGAGAAAAAGTACAATGAGTATGCAAGATCCAATCGCAGATATGTTGACTCGTATTCGTAACGGTCAAGCTGCGAACAAAGTTGCAATCAATATGCCTTCTTCCAAGCTAAAAGTGGCAATTGCCAACGTATTAGCTGCTGAAGGTTATATCGAAAGCGTTAAAGTTTTAGAAGGTGCAAAACCTGAATTGGAAATTACTTTAAAATATTTCCAAGGCAAACCGGTTGTAGAAAGCATCCAACGTGTAAGCCGTCCTGGTCTTCGTATTTACAAACGTAAAGACGAATTACCAAAAGTTATGGGTGGTTTAGGTGTTGCTGTAATTTCTACATCTAAAGGTGTTATGACTGACCGTGCAGCTCGTCAAGCGGGCTTAGGCGGTGAGATCATCTGTTACGTAGCTTAATAGAGGGGTAGGAAAATGTCTCGTGTTGCAAAGGCACCTGTTAATATTCCTGCCGGCGTTGAAGTTAAACTCGACGGTCAGCTATTAACAGTAAAAGGTAAAAATGGCGAGTTATCTCGCGCAATTCATAACTCAGTTGAAGTTAAACAAGATAATGGTCAATTTACTTTCACTCCACGTGAAGGTTTTGTTGGAGCGAATGCTCAATCGGGTACAGCTCGTGCATTAGTTAATGCAATGGTTATCGGTGTTACTGAAGGCTTCACTAAGAAATTACAACTAGTGGGTGTTGGTTACAGAGCTCAAGTTAAAGGCAACGTAGTTGCATTAAGCTTAGGTTTCTCTCACCCTGTGGAGCACACTTTACCAGCAGGTATTACTGCTGAATGCCCTTCACAAACGGAAATCGTTTTAAAAGGTGCTGACAAGCAGTTAATTGGTCAAGTTGCAGCAGATATTCGCGCTTATCGCCGTCCTGAACCTTATAAAGGTAAAGGTGTACGTTACTCTGATGAAGTAGTACGTATGAAAGAGGCTAAGAAGAAATAATTAAGGTAACACTATGGATAAGAAATCAGCTCGTATCCGTCGTGCAGCTCGTGCACGTCATATGATGAGAGAGCAAGGTGTAACTCGTCTAGTTATTCACCGTACTCCGCGTCATATCTACGCACAAGTTATTGCACCAAACGGTTCAGAAGTGCTTGCCGCTGCTTCAACTGTTGAAAAAGCAATTCGTGAGCAAGTTAAATATACCGGTAATAAAGATGCCGCAGCAGTAGTAGGTAAACTTGTTGCTGAGCGCGCATTAGCAAAAGGCGTTAAAGACGTTGCTTTTGACCGTTCCGGTTTTAAATATCATGGTCGTGTCCAAACTTTAGCGGACGCTGCACGTGAAGCTGGTCTACAGTTCTAATGAGGTAAATTGAGATGTCAAACATCGAAAAACAAGCTGGTGAACTGCAAGAGAAGCTAATCGCAGTAAACCGTGTATCAAAAACTGTAAAAGGTGGTCGTATTATGAGCTTTACTGCTTTAACAGTAGTAGGCGATGGTAACGGTCGCGTAGGTTTTGGTTATGGTAAAGCTCGTGAAGTTCCGGCAGCGATCCAAAAAGCGATGGAAAAAGCACGTCGCAATATGATTAATGTCGCTTTAAATGAAGGTACATTACAACACCCAGTTAAAGGTGTTCACACTGGTTCTCGCGTATTCATGCAACCAGCTAGCGAAGGTACAGGTATCATCGCAGGTGGTGCAATGCGTTCAGTGTTAGAAGTTGCTGGTGTACGTAACGTTCTTTCTAAAGCGTATGGTTCAACCAACCCAATCAACGTTGTTCGTGCAACTATTGATGCATTAGCAAATATGAAATCACCAGAAATGGTTGCTGCTAAACGTGGCAAAACCGTTGATGAAATTTTGGGGTAATTGATAATGGCTAAAACTATTAAAGTAACTCAAGTTCGTAGCGCAATTGCTCGTTTACCGAAGCACAAAGCTACCTTGCGTGGCCTTGGTCTTCGCCATATGCACCATACTGTTGAGTTAATCGATACTCCGGCAGTACGTGGTATGATTAACCAAGTTTCATACATGGTTAAAGTGGAGGAGTAAGAGAATGCGTTTAAATACTCTATCTCCGGCTGAAGGTGCTAAGCATAGTGCAAAACGCCTTGGTCGTGGTATTGGTTCAGGTTTAGGAAAAACTGGTGGTCGTGGTCATAAAGGTCAAAAATCTCGTACTGGCGGCGGTGTTCGTCGTGGTTTCGAGGGTGGTCAAATGCCATTATACCGTCGTTTACCAAAATTTGGTTTCACTTCAATGAAATCAGCTGTAACTGCTGAAGTTCGTTTAAACGAATTAACAAAAGTTGAAGGAAATGTTGTCACTTTAGAAGCATTAAAAGCTGCAAACATTTTAACTAAAGATATTCAATTCGCTAAAGTTATCTTAGCTGGTGAAGTGAAGTCTGCAGTTACTGTACGTGGTTTACGTGTAACTAAAGGTGCAAAAGCAGCAATCGAAGCTGCTGGCGGTTCAGTTGAGGAATAATTAGCAAATGGCTAAACAACCAGGTTATCAAAGCAGAAGTACTAATAGTGGTACTGGTGAACTAAAAAGCAGATTGCTTTTTGTATTAGGTGCACTTATCGTTTATCGTATTGGTTCTTTTATTCCGCTTCCTGGTATTGATGCCGCCGTGTTAGCTCAATTAGTTGAACAACAAAAAGGCACCATCATTGATATGTTAAACATGTTCTCTGGTGGTGCATTGAGCCGAGCATCAATTTTAGCATTAGGTATTATGCCGTATATCTCGGCATCTATCGTGATGCAATTGCTTGCTACGGTTTCACCTGCTTTAGCAGAATTGAAGAAAGAAGGCGCAGCAGGACAAAGAAAAATCACCAAGTATACTCGTTATGCAACGGTGGTTTTTGCTACTATCCAAGCTATCGCAATTTCTACCGGTTTACCGAATATGTTGCCACAGTTAGTGCCAAATATCGGTTTTACTTTTTACTTCACTGCAGTAGTGAGTCTTGTGACCGGAACCATGTTCTTAATGTGGTTAGGTGAGCAAATTACTGAAAGGGGTATTGGTAACGGTATCTCAATTCTTGTTTTTGGTGGTATTGTTGCAGGGTTGCCACATGCAATCATCGAAACAGTTGAGCAAGCTCGTCAAGGACAAATGCATCCTTTAGTTCTTCTACTAATCGCTGCTATTGTTTTTGCAGTAACTTATTTTGTTGTCTTCGTAGAACGTGGACAACGTAGAATTCGTGTTGAATATGCTAAGCGTCAACAAGGACGTCAAATTTTAGGTGGTCATTCAACTCACTTACCATTAAAAGTTAATATGGCAAACGTGATGCCAGCAATTTTTGCTTCAAGCATTATTTTATTCCCAGCTACATTGACACAATGGTTTGGTCAGAATGATAAGTTTGAGTGGTTAAATGACTTATCAATGTTGTTGAATCCTGGACAACCTTTATATCTTCTTGTTTATGCGGTAGCGATTATTTTCTTCAGTTTCTTCTACACTGCAATGCAATATAATCCACGTGATACAGCAGATAATCTAAAAAAATCTGGTGCATTTATCCCAGGAATTAGACCAGGTGAACAAACATCACGTTACATTGATAAAGTAATGACTCGTTTAACATTAATTGGCGGTCTTTATGTAACGTTCGTATGTTTAGTCCCTTACATTATGACATCAGCATGGGATGTTAAATTCTACTTCGGTGGTACTTCCTTATTAATCGTTGTTGTTGTAATTATGGATTTTATCGTGCAAGTTCAGAGTCACTTAATGTCGTCTCAATATGAATCTGCGTTAAAAAAAGCAAACCTTAAAGGTTTTGGACAGTAATTGTTCATTTAAGTAAAAAGGATAAGCAATGAAAGTTCGTGCTTCCGTTAAGAAGATGTGTCGTAACTGTAAAATTGTTAAACGTGAAGGTGTTGTTCGCGTATTATGCAGCGACCCTAAACATAAACAACGTCAAGGTTAATTAACATTTCTTCTTGCAAAGAACCGGTTGAGTAGTTATACTACTCAACTCATTTATGTCCTTGGTATTCTGTTTGAGTATCCTGAAAACGGGCTTTTCAAGATCAGAATGCCAAATTAGTTAAAATAATAGGAGTGCATAGTGGCCCGTATTGCAGGCATTAACATTCCTGATCACAAACACGCTGTAATCGCTTTAACTGCAATTTACGGTATCGGTAAAACTCGTTCTAAAAGCATTTGTGCTGCAGCGGGTATTGCTGAAGATGTTAAGATCAGCGAATTGTCTGAAGAGCAGATTGACAAACTGCGTGACGAAGTTGGTAAATTTACCGTTGAAGGTGACTTACGTCGTGAAGTAACACTAAACATCAAACGTCTTTTAGACTTAGGTTGTTACCGTGGTTTACGTCATCGTCGTAGTTTACCGGTACGTGGTCAACGTACTAAAACTAATGCGCGTACCCGTAAGGGTCCACGTAAGCCGATCAAAAAATAGTCGGGGTAAATAAAGAATGGCTAAAACACCAGTTCGTGCACGTAAACGTGTAAAAAAACAAGTTGTAGATGGCGTAGCACACATTCACGCATCTTTCAATAACACAATCGTTACCATTACTGACCGTCAAGGTAATGCTTTAGCTTGGGCTACAGCAGGTGGTTCAGGTTTCCGTGGTTCTCGTAAATCTACCCCGTTCGCTGCACAAGTTGCTGCAGAACGTTGTGCTGAAATCGTTAAAGAATTCGGCTTAAAGAACTTGGAAGTTATGGTTAAAGGTCCGGGTCCGGGTCGTGAATCAACAATCCGTGCATTAAATGCAGCGGGTTTCCGTATCACGAACATCACAGATGTGACTCCGATCCCTCATAACGGTTGTCGTCCACCGAAAAAACGTCGTGTTTAATGGCGTAATAGGATAGTTGGAGAAAGAAAATGGCAAGATATTTGGGCCCTAAACTCAAGCTCAGCCGTCGTGAAGGCACTGATTTATTCCTTAAATCAGGTGTGCGTGCGATTGATTCAAAATGTAAAATTGATACAGCACCAGGTCAACACGGTGCTCGTAAACCGCGTTTGTCTGACTATGGTAGTCAATTACGTGAAAAACAAAAAGTTCGTCGTATCTATGGTATTTTAGAACGTCAATTCCGTAACTACTATAAAGAAGCAAACCGTTTAAAAGGTAATACTGGTGAAAACTTACTAGTATTATTAGAAGGTAGATTGGATAACGTTGTTTATCGCATGGGATTTGCTGCAACTCGCGCAGAAGCTCGTCAATTAGTGAGCCACAAAGCGATTGTCGTAAATGGTCGTGTTGTAAATATCCCATCTTTCCAAGTTTCTGTAAATGATGTCGTTGCTGTTCGTGAGAAATCTAAAAAACAAGCACGTATTAAAGCATCATTAGAATTAGCAGAACAAAGAGAAAAACCAACTTGGTTAGAAGTTGATTCTGCGAAAATGGAAGGTGTGTTCAAACGTGTTCCTGAACGTTCTGATTTATCAGCAGACATTAACGAACATCTGATCGTTGAGCTTTACTCTAAATAATAGTTAAGCTTAAAAGCAAAGAGAGGATAAAATGCAGGGTTCTGTTACAGAATTTTTAAAACCACGCTTAGTAGATATCGAGCAAATTAGCTCTACTCATGCTAAGGTGATCTTAGAACCGTTAGAGCGTGGCTTTGGTCATACTCTAGGGAATGCATTACGTCGTATCCTTCTGTCTTCAATGCCAGGTTGTGCTGTAACTGAAGTGGAAATTGATGGCGTACTGCACGAATATAGTAGTAAAGAAGGTGTTCAGGAAGATATTCTTGAAGTTCTTTTAAACCTTAAAGGTCTAGCGGTTAAAGTACAGAATAAAGATGATGTTATTCTGACATTAAATAAATCTGGAATTGGCCCTGTTGTTGCAGCAGATATCACCCACGATGGTGATGTTGAGATTGTTAATCCATCACATGTAATCTGTCACTTAACAGACGAAAACGCATCTATTAATATGCGTATTCGTGTTCAACGTGGTAGAGGTTATGTACCTGCATCTGCTCGTACTCATTCACAAAATGAAGATCGTCCAATCGGTCGTTTATTAGTAGACGCTTGTTATAGCCCGGTTGACCGTATTGCTTACAATGTTGAAGCAGCACGTGTTGAACAACGTACTGACTTAGATAAACTAGTTATCGAGTTAGAAACTAACGGGACTATTGATCCGGAAGAAGCAATTCGTCGTGCAGCAACAATTTTAGCAGAGCAACTCGATGCATTCGTTGATTTGCGTGATGTTCGTCAACCTGAAGTCAAGGAAGAAAAACCGGAATTTGATCCGATTTTATTACGTCCTGTTGATGACTTAGAGTTGACAGTTCGTTCTGCTAACTGTTTGAAAGCAGAAACAATTCACTATATCGGTGACTTAGTACAACGTACAGAAGTTGAGTTATTAAAAACGCCTAATCTTGGTAAGAAATCTCTTACTGAAATTAAAGACGTTCTCGCTTCACGTGGCTTGTCACTTGGTATGCGCCTTGAGAATTGGCCACCAGCAAGTATTGCTGAAGACTAGTTTGGTCATAGGTTAAGATTTTTCTGAGAAGGATAAGATCATGCGCCATCGTAAGAGTGGTCGTCAACTAAACCGTAATAGCAGCCATCGCCAAGCGATGTTCCGTAACTTAGCAAGTGCTTTAGTTAGTCATGAAATCATCAAGACTACTTTACCAAAAGCTAAAGAATTACGTCGTGTAGTTGAACCGTTAATTACATTAGCAAAAGAAGATAGCGTTGCAAACCGTCGTTTAGCATTCGCTCGTACTCGTAACATCGAAACTGTTGCGAAATTATTCAATGAATTAGGTCCACGTTTTGCTCAACGTGCAGGTGGTTACACCCGTATCTTAAAATGTGGTTTCCGTGCAGGTGACAACGCTCCAATGGCATACATTGAGTTAGTTGATCGTCCAGAAGTTGCTGAAGCAGCAGCGGAATAATAATTTGTTATAAAATAAAAAGGCTCACATTAGTGAGCCTTTTTTATATCTTGCTTTCCTAAAATTCAGCTTCAGCTCTAAATGTCATTTTTTCACCTGTGATAGGGTGCGTAATCGTAAGTTCTTCTGCATGTAAGCATAGGCGAGGCGACATCGCTTTAGCTTCTGGGTGAGAATAAAATTTGTCACCTAAAATAGGATGTCCTAGTGCGAGCATATGTAAACGTAGTTGATGTGAACGTCCTGTGATTGGTGTCAGTTTCACTCGAGTGCAGTTAGTCGGTAATCTTTCTAGAACTTCATAAAACGTGACCGCTCTTTTACCAAATACAAAATCAATGCGTTGACGGGGACGATTTTCCCAATCACAAATCATAGGAAGATTAATTTCCCCACTATCTTGTTCTAAGTGTCCCCACACTAATGCTTGATAATATTTTTTTGGCTCACGTTCACGGAATTGACGTTTCAACTCTTTATCTGCTGCTTTACTCAATGCAAACAGAATAATCCCACTAGTGGCCATATCTAAACGGTGTGCGGGTTCACAAAACCCAAATTTCTCTTTTACCCGACTCATTGCACTGTCATAGTATTCTGGCTGATTGCCAGGGACTGAAAGTAAACCGCTTGGTTTGTTTACTACGCAGATATGATTATCTTGGTAGATAATATCTAAATACGGTTCTAAAGGGGGATGGTATTCAATAAGTGCCATATTATTCCTTGTTTGTCACTATTACCCGAAGGCTATCTAGCCGCCAGCTTGCTTTACTTAACTCTTCCAGAGAAAGCACACGTTGTTTTTCTAATACATTAATTTCCGCTTGGCGAATATTTTTATTTACTGCTTTCAAGGCTATAAGTCTATTGAGCTCAGTGCTCAATGTTTGATCTGCTAATCTACTAGCTTCTCGAATTTGAGCTTGTGCAATTTCAGTTATTTTGTGATTACCTAGTTTTATTAATTGCTCAATATTTGGACGAGCCATTTTGATCATTTTATTCGCAATGTCTTTGCCTAGCGGCTTAAGTTTATTTTGCAATGTATCAAAATTAACTTGTCCGGCGAGATCATTTCCTTTGCTATCCAGCAATAATCGAACTGGTGTAGGTGGAAGAAAACGATTCAGTTGCAAGCCTTTTGGTGATTGGCTTTCAATCATATAAATCAATTCAACCAGTAGCGTGCCAGCAGGCAGTTGTTTATTGACTAATAATGCCATCGATGCTTTGCCAATGTCACCAGAAACGATTAAATCAATGCCTTGGTGTATCATTGGATGATCCCAGGTAAGAAATTCTAATTCTTCACGCGCAAGAGCCAGTTGTCGGTCAAAGGTTACTGTAACACCTTCTTCTTTTAGCCCTGGAAAATCGGGAACAAGCATGGTGCCCGTTGGCGTGATGACAATGCTGTTTTCACCTAAATCATCTTGCTCTACGCCAATAATATCAAATAAATTCAGTGCAAAATCGACTAATTGTGGTGAATTATCAGTTTGAGCGATTTCTGCCGCAAGTCGTTGTGCCTTTTCACCACCATTAGAATTTAATTCTAACAAACGATCACGCCCTTTCTCTAAGGCTAAACGCAATGCTTTTGCTTGTTTTTGCGTTTGGAGAATGAGTTGCTCAAAATCTGCTTTATTTTCTGACCGCACTTTTAATAAAGTTTCATATTGTTCAAACAATGCCATACCAATAGGGCAAGTTTGTCCAAAGGCATTTAAGCCCTCATGATACCAACGGGCTAAATTTTGCTGTGCAGAACCTGATAGGCAGGGTACGTAAATTTGTACGTCTCGCGTTTGCCCGATGCGATCTAAACGGCCAATACATTGCTCAAGTAAGTCAGGATTTTTTGGTAAATCGAAGAGTACGAGATGACAAGCAAATTGGAAATTTCTGCCTTCAGAACCAATGCTAGAACTCAGTAAAACTTGAGCACCATTTTCGCTATCAGAAAAATAAGCCGCTGCGCGATCTCGTTCAATAATCGACATTCTTTCATGGAAAACGGCACTGCGAATGGCTTCTTTTTCTCGTAAAATTTGCTCAAGTTGAATTGCCGTTTGTGCTGTTTTACAAATGACCAAGATTTTTTCATTTCGGTGTGATTTTAAGAAATCAATTAACCAATGAATTTTTTCATCAGCCTCAGTCGCATCAATCGTTACTTGGTGATAAACCCGATGTGGAAAACCTTTTATACCTTGGCGTGTATTGCGAAATAAAATACGGCTTGTACCATGTCGATCGATAAGATTTTGAATGAGCTCTTGTCGAGCAGCTTGCTTTTCATCGTCATTATGACAGGCTAAAGCTTTGAATAATGGTTCGACATCCTGTTCATTGAGTAAATCAGAAATATGATTTTTTTCGACCGCACTTAGCGGCTTCTCTGAGAGTAAAGATTGCACGGCATCCGCAACAGGTTGATAATTTTCTTGTTCCTTCAAGAATGCTTGGTAATCATAAAAACGTTCAGGATCAAGCAAGCGTAAGCGTGCAAAATGGCTTTCCAAACCCAGTTGTTCTGGCGTTGCGGTGAGTAATAAAACGGATGGAATAGCGTTCGCTAATTGTTCCACCAATAAATAAGCGGCACTCGGCGCATTTTCTGACCAAGCCAAATGATGCGCTTCATCGACAATTAAACAGTCAAATTCAGCTTCAATGGCTTGTTGTACGCGATGAGGATGAGCTTTCAACCAATCTAATGCACAGATAATTAAGTTTTCCGTGCTAAATGGATTGATTGATTGTTCGGCAAAATCTTCACAACGTTCTTCATCAAATAATGAAAAATGTAAATTAAAACGACGAAGCATTTCGACAAGCCATTGATGTTGCAAGGTTTCCGGTACAATAATTAATACACGTTGTACTTTTTCAGCAAAAAGCTGGTTTTGCAAAATCATCCCCGCTTCAATGGTTTTACCTAACCCTACTTCATCCGCTAAGAGCACGCGAGGATTGATACGATTTCCTACCTCTTGCGCAATATGAAGCTGATGAGGAATTAAACCCGCACGATTGCCTCGTAAGCCACGCAAAGGCGATTGAAATTGAGCTTGTTGATGCAGAAGTGTTTGATAGCGCAACGCAAAATGTTCACTACGATCAATCTGTGATGAAAAGAGGCGATCTTTCGCTTGGCTAAAAGAAATTATCGGAGAAAGTTCTTTTTCATTGACGATAACATCTTCGCCTTGTGCATTTTTGACTAAATAAAATAAGAGACCATTCATTTCCTGAACATCAAGGACTTCACCTTGCCAACCTGTTTGGTGATGAAGTTGTTCACCTTTATTCAATGCAATTCGGGTTAATGGTGCTTGCGCCACCGCATAAATTCGGGTTTCATCTGTGGCAGGAAAGTGAAGGGTAACTGAGCGAAAATCTAAGGCGGTAATCATCCCTAACCCGAGGCTATTTTCTGTTTCGCTAATCCAACGTTGACCGATTGCAAATGACATCATCTTCCTCTTAATGAATCTCTTAAAATGGGGCGATATTGTAGTCTGATTATAAGGGAAAGCAAGGCATGGCCATCTAAAAGTATGAAAAATAAAGTGTGATTTATCTCACAATAATCAAATTAAATACCCGCTATGCTTTACTTTAAAAAAGTGCGGTGTAAAAATGGCGTACTTTTTATAAAACAGGAGTATTCCATGAATTGGACAGAACGACTTAAAGAAGAATTTTTATCCGGTTGGAAGCCTTTTGAAGTGGCATGGGTAGTTATTTTTCTTGCTGCGCAAATTATTGCTTATGCTCTTACGCCGGATAGTCCATTAGGCATGATTTCGGGGATTGCAGGTATTCTCTGTGTGGTATTGGTGAGTAAAGGAAAAATTAGTAATTATTTCTTTGGGCTTATTTTTGCTTACACCTATTTTTATGTCGCCTGGGGAAACAATTTCCTTGGTGAAATGAATACGGTGCTCTATGTGTATATTCCATCACAATTTATCGGTTATTTTATGTGGAAACAACACATGCAAAACGATAATGGCGGTGAAAGTGTAATTGCAAAAGCGTTAACACCAAAAGGTTGGGCAATTTTACTCGTGAGTGTGGGGATTGGTACATTCTGCTTTGTGCAGGCTTTAAAAGCAGCGGGCGGGAGTTCTACAGGATTAGATGGTTTAACCACAATTATCACCGTAGCGGCGCAATTATTGATGATTTTGCGTTATCGTGAGCAATGGTTATTGTGGATTGTCTTAAATGTGCTTTCCATTTTGCTTTGGGCTGAGCAGCCAGCGATGTACTTAATGTATAGTGCTTACTTACTTAACTCATTATATGGTTATTACAACTGGACAAAACTCGTCAAAGCGGAAAGCCATTAATCACATCGATAGAAAAGGGCATAGTCATATGCCCTTACATTTTTAAATAAAATGTCTTCGTCAATGCAATAAATTCCTCTGTGTACTGATTGTTTTCGTTATAAATCACCAAGCTATCTTTTACCTGTGGTAAATGCTCTCGGCTAAACGTGAGTAACATTCGTTGTGGTGCTTTCCCTGTCTTTGTAATGACATCAGTCTGCTTAATACAATAAAGTGCGGTTGAATTTATCAATGTTTTCCCCGCCTCATAAGGCAAGACAAAACTGATTTTTCCTTTTTCGGATAAACAACTCGCCGCCCAATTTAACCAATCTAAATGGCTTTGTTGAACATAACGAGCAAGTGCTCGCTCATCATTTTTACATTCTACACCTTGCGTAAAATAAGGTGGGTTCGCCACAATTAAATCAAATTGATATGCTGTTTGTTGGCAATAGGTTTGCACATCTTGGTGTGTTAAATGAAGACGATTGTGCCATGGTGAGGCCTTAAAGTTTTCTTGCGCTTGTTGTGCTGCAAGGGGATCAAGTTCAATGGCTTCAATTTGACAATACTCATGACTTCGTTGGGCGAGCATTAATGCAACCAAGCCCGTGCCAGTCCCCATATCTAGAATATACTGACAATCAGATACATCCGACCAAGCACCAAGTAAAATGCCATCTGTGCCGACTTTCATTGCACAATGTTGTTGATTAATATGGAATTGTTTGAAGGTAAAGCTGCTCATAAAATCTTGCGGAAAATAACCGCACTTTCAGGTATAATCAGCCCCAATTTTAACAAATTAACGCAAAATAATGAATTTATCCCCATTTGAAGAATTCGATCTTTCCCCTGAATTATTAAAGGCCTTAGAAAAGAAAGGTTATACTCGCCCAACAGCCATCCAATTAGAAGCGATTCCGGCTGCAATGGAAGAGCGTGACGTGTTAGGTTCTGCACCAACAGGTACAGGAAAAACTGCCGCATTTTTATTGCCAGCGATTCAGCATTTATTGGATTATCCACGTCGTAAGCCAGGCGCACCTCGCATTTTAATTTTAACGCCAACCCGTGAGTTAGCGATGCAGGTTGCAGAGCAAGCGGAAGAGTTGGCGCAATTCACGCATTTGAAGGTTGCAACCATTACTGGCGGCGTGGCTTATCAAAATCATGGGGAAGTATTTAATTCAAATCAGGATATCGTGGTGGCAACGCCGGGACGTTTATTGCAATACATCAAAGAAGAAAACTTTGATTGTCGTGCGGTAGAAATGCTGATTTTTGATGAAGCAGATCGCATGTTGCAAATGGGCTTTGGGCAAGATGCGGAGAAAATTGCCGCTGAAACACGTTGGCGTAAACAAACACTCCTTTTCTCTGCCACATTAGAAGGGGAGTTATTAGTTGATTTTGCCGATCGTTTATTAAATGACCCAGTCAAAATTGATGCCGAGCCAAGTCGTCGTGAGCGTAAGAAAATCAACCAATGGTATTATCATGCCGACAGCAATGAACATAAAATCAAGTTGCTTGCACGCTTTATCGAAACCGAGAACGTGAGTCGCGGCATTGTGTTTGTCCGTCGTCGTGAAGATGTGCGAGAGCTTTCTGAAACCTTGCGTAAACGTGGCATTCGCTCTACTTATCTAGAAGGCGATATGGCGCAAACGCAACGTAATAACGCCATTGATAAATTAAAATCAGGTGTTGTTACTGTGTTAGTGGCTACTGATGTGGCTGCTCGCGGGATTGATATTGATGATGTCACACATGTCATGAACTTTGATTTGCCTTACAGCGCGGATACCTATTTACATCGTATTGGTCGTACGGCTCGCGCAGGGAAAAAAGGCACCGCCGTTTCTTTTGTGGAAGCCCATGATTACAAATTACTCGGTAAAATTAAACGCTATACGGAAGAGCTTTTGAAAGCACGTATTTTAGAAGGGCTAGAACCTCGTACTAAACCACCGAAAGATGGGGAAGTAAAATCCATGTCTAAAAAGCAAAAAGCACGTATTAAAGAAAAGCGTGAAGAAAAGAAAAAAGCAGACGTGAAGAAGAAAGCTAAACTGCGTCATAAAGATACGAAAAATATAGGTAAACGCCGTAAACCAAGCACAGAAAAAACAGCTGAGAAATAATAAAAAAAACCGCACTTAATTAAGTGCGGTTATTTTTTGGACTATTTATTGACTTGGCTACCGATTACGCCACCTAATGCGGCACCACCTAATGTGGTTGCGGCATTACCACCAAGCATATAGCCTGCTGCACCACCGATAGCGGCGCCAGCTGTTGTATTTTTTTGAGTACGACTCATATTTCCACATGCAGCAAGAGAAATAACAGTCATCGCGATAACAAGTGATTTTCCAATTAATTTCATAGGATCTCTCCGTGTTTAACATATAAAACTATCCATATTGATAGTAATCCCTAAGACAAACAGAGATGAATGAAAGTTCAAAAATATGCGTTTTTCGCTGTTTTTCTGAACAATTAAATATATTGAATGTTAATCTTTAGCTTGATCTAATACTTTCGTAACCACTTTCAAATATTCAATTGCCAAACTATGATGCCCCGTACTCGCATTAAACACTAAATCTTCACTTAATACACCACAAGGCATATCCTCTGGGATCTTACCATCCTCATAAGCTTGATAATCTTCTCGCCAGTCACCATCAAAATAATAGTGTTCTAAGGTTTTCATTTTTGGTAAGAAGGTCTGCCATTTTTCAAGAAATTGTTCTGCGTCAGCTAAGAAACTCTCTGCTTCATTGAGAAGATTTTCCATTTCTGAAATTTTATCTAAGCGTGATTGAGGTAACATAGGTTTCTCCAAAATAAGGTAAAAATAAACCGCACTTTATGCGAACAAAGTGCGGTGAGTTTATCACGAGTTTTTTACTTACACATCATAAGTGGTGGATGCAGTATTACCACCGCGACCCGTCCAGTTGGTGTGGAAGAATTCACCGCGTGGTTTGTCAGTGCGCTCATAAGTATGTGCACCGAAGTAGTCACGTTGTGCTTGCAATAAGTTTGCTGGTAAACGGGCTGAAGTATAGCCATCTAAGAAGGTAATCGCAGAGGCCATACAAGGCATTGGAATGCCTACTTCGATAGATTTTGCGACCACTTTACGCCAGTCGCTTAATGCGTTTTCTAAAATGCCTTTGAAGTAGCTATCTGAACCTAAGAAGATTAAATCTGGGTTCGCTTCGTATGCATCACGGATGTTACCTAAGAAACGGCTACGGATAATACAACCTTCACGCCATAATAACGCTGTTGCACCGTAGTTGATGTTCCAGCCAAATTGTTCAGAGGCTTCACGAATCAGCATAAAGCCTTGTGCGTAAGAAATGATTTTTGACGCCAATAATGCTTTACGTACTGCTTCAATCCACACTTTTTTATCGCCTTCAACTAGTTGAATTGTTTTGCCGAATAATTGGTTAGCGGCAACACGTTGATCTTTAAATGAAGAGACACAACGAGCAAAGACAGATTCAGTGATTAAGGTTAATGGAATACCAAAATCTAATGCATTGATACCTGTCCATTTACCAGTCCCTTTTTGGCCTGCGGTATCTAAGATTTTTTCAACTAATGGTTCACCATCAGCATCTTTATAACCAAGAATATCGGTGGTGATATCGATTAAATAGCTATCAAGTTCAGTTTTTTTCCATTCTGCGAAGATAGCTTGCATTTCTTCATAGCTTAAGCCTAAACCTTCTTTTAAGAATTGGTAAGCTTCACAGATTAATTGCATATCGCCATATTCGATACCATTGTGAACCATTTTCACAAAGTGGCCAGCGCCTTCACCGCCAACCCAGTCACAGCAAGGTTCGCCTTGTTCGGTTTTAGCAGAGATTGCTTGGAAGATTGGTTTAACATATGGCCATGCTTCTTGGTTACCACCTGGCATGATAGATGGCCCATGGCGCGCACCTTCTTCACCGCCCGAAACACCCGAACCGATAAAGCGAATACCTTTTTCAGCCAATGCTTTTACACGACGGTTAGTATCTGGATAGTTTGAGTTACCACCATCAATAATGATGTCGCCTTCTTCTAAGTGCGGTAATAATGCCTCAATGAATTGATCCACCACATCACCCGCGCGTACCATTAACATTACTTTGCGTGGTTTTTCCAATTTAGAAGCTAAATCTTCTAAAGAGTATGCACCGATAATATTCGTGCCTTTTGCCGCACCTTGTAAAAATTCATCCACTTTTGAAGTGGTACGGTTATACGCCACCACTTTAAAGCCATGATCATTCATATTTAAAATGAGGTTTTGCCCCATTACGGCTAAGCCGATAACACCGATGTCGCCTTTTACTGACATTGTTTTCTCCTGTTGTAGGGTGAGATTGTCTCACCGTAATAAATTTTTCATACTGTGGATGTAAAATGCAAATATTTCACATGCATTTCTCACTAAAATAATGTAAACATAAAATTTGTATTTTTTATTTCTTGTGTAAAGACATATTTATGATTTATATCTAGTTTTTCATCTATTAACTTAAATAAATAATCTTGTTCTACTTTACGATGTATACCTATAAGCCATAGGTCTCTTTCACTAGGTAACTCAAGTTGTCTGATATTATTATATTTATCTAAATCTTTGATCATATTTCTGATACAAGCAGCTGCCTCCATATTTTGTTTTACTTCTATAGGAATAAAGCTATGGGCACCCTTCTCTCGAACGATAAAATCAATGGCACATAAAGATTTTAATTTCTCTTTTCTTTGATCCATAAAGCATCGTTCTTCACGATAAGCTTCTTGAACATTATCTTGTGCACAGAGAAAAATAAGCATTTCAACTTGTAACCAGATTTCCCATCCTGAAATATTTAATCGTTCAATGTCATTTAAACGATTAATAATATGTTTTTGCTGAAAAAACTTCAAAAAAATCTTTTTAAGAAAATCAAAATCTTTATTTATTTTAAACATTCGTAATATTCTCATTATATCATTAGCAAACGCTATGAAGCGTGTGCTATCAGTAATCCATCTTCTCGCTACACAAAAGTGCGGTTACTTTTCCAAACGTTTTTTAACTCTTCGTCCATGCACTCATATGCTGCGTAAATCCAATATACGGATAATAATCTACAGCTTGTGGAGCCGATAAAAGCACAATTTTAGCTTGTGGATGTAATGCCTGTTTGGTGTGTTCAATTAACTGCAAGCCGATACCTTGTTTCTGATATTCTATAACAAAATTTCTTTTAAATTTCTCTAATTAAAGAGCTGCCTTGCTCTAACGTGTCTAGCCACTGCCATTTTTCATGACCGACGAGTTTACTTTTTTCTAAAGAAAATGTTGTACAGCAACGCCCCAAACGATTTTCTAGAGATTGATTTAAATGTTGATACGTAAATTCAATTTGAGTATCGTCAATCCATTTTCCAATTAAAAAGCCTTTTAAAATTTCACCGCCACCATATTCTGCCCAAATCATTTTACCTTGTTGATGGTAATGAAATTCTGTTTGACTACTGACCTCACCATTTGCGGTGTTTTCAACAGCAACAAATTTTTTATTATCTAAATTCAACATTAAGTCACTCCGCATTTGATGTATCTATCTCTTATTTTTGCATAATGTAATGCATTTCTACATTTTTCGCTTTTGCGGCTTTTTCTAGATCTGCCTTATCACTTTCACTATCTCCAACAAGGTATAAAGATACATCCTTACCGACCTTTTCTGCATTATTTAGTCCATGCATAGCAACTGCTTTATTCACAGATTGACTGTTCCCTGCAATTCCAATGTGTAAATTATTTGTAGCTAAAAGAGATACGAGTCGTTTTCCTGAAGTACCACCTGCGGTTCTAATCGTTGCTACAAGCATTCCATTTGAAACTGGGTTTCCTGCTTCTGGAACTTGAAGCATTACTGAGCGATTATCTTTTGGCATTTGTGCCGCTAACTGATCTAAAGATGGACCAGATGAACAAGCAAATAACAAAGTTGAAGTAAGTAGTACAAACAGTTTTTTCATTTTTGTCACCATATCATTCTAATAAATTAACTCTTCGTCCACGCACTCATGTGTTGAGTAAATCCAATATGCGGATAATAATCCACGGCTTGCGGAGCCGATAAAAGCACAATTTTAGCTTGTGGATGTAACGCCTGTTTGGTGTGTTCAATTAACTGCAAGCCGATACCTTGTTTTTGATATTGTTCATCAACCGCTAAATCAGATAAATAACAGCAGTAGGCAAAATCTGTCACGGAACGTGCCACACCCACTAATCGTTCACCATCCCAAGCGGTGATTAATAAATCTGCATGGTGCAACATTGCTGCGACACGATTTTCATCCTCTAACGGACGGCGTGCCCCGAGCGTTGTTTTATTTAGCAGTGCAATAAATTGTTTGACTGAAATCGGTTCGTTAACTTTGTAGTCGATCATTTTTTTACTCTATGCTCTTCATGATGTTAAAGATAAAACAAATAAATTATTTTACCTTAATATCGCTCACAAAAATCGGCAACTGCCACGCTCCACCAGTAAAACCTTTACAAGAGCCGGTTGTCCATTCTGAAGTACGGATAAATATTTTGCCATTCCAGGCAGCTTCTTTCCTAATCCAACAATCACCAATCCCCCGCGACTTAAATGAACCTATTACAGCTAAGACGGGGGTTCTATTATCATACATAACATCGTTATATTGACTTGCTAGTACTTGTTCTACTTTGCTGAGTTTTTCATCCATAACAGCATAATAATTAGAGTATTGATAAGGGCCACTCCAACATATTGACTCTGCTAACACTTTGCCATTGGTAAGAGTATGAATTGTTATATCGTCACGCCAAGTATCATCTTTATGCAACTCAGGGCAGTAATTCTCTGAATTTTCATTCGTCCCATTACTTTTACGCAATAACGCTAATACAGCATCAAACTGTTTTTCGCCACGCTTTAACTCTGTTGTTTGGAGATTTTTCACGCTGACAGCATCAATTTGGGGTGCAGCCTGTGGCGCTAATACCGCATGTTTTTCTTGACCTTGGCGAATAAGTGCGGAAGGCGTATTTAAACGTTGTTGAAACTCATCCATTTTGAGCATCGCGGCGGCTGCACCTTTATCAGAGACTTTCTCCTTAAACTCCCCAAAAATCACTTCAATACTTGCATTCCCTTTTAGTGCAGTGAGTAATTCTGTTGTTTGTTTTTCACTTAATTTTGCATTCCCATCTTCTGAAATATTTGGAACGGTACCGAGTGATTGACCATTTAAGATAATTTCAGCCGTTTTATTACCCACATCATCTGGTAATAATGCTAACTGAGCTGTCACCGGTGCTTGTTCCCCCGCACTTCGAGTAAATAAAATCGAAACAGGATGCTCGGAGCCATCTCTTTCTTCTTGATACCCCGCCATATTACAAGTGCCAGTATTATCACAGATCAAATCCCAGTCTTGATAAGTCTTTTCAAACCCTTTTAACGATGGCGCAGCCATTGCAGTGAGTGGTAATAATGAGAGAAGAAGATATTTTTTCATTTTATAAATTTTTAAAAATGATTTGTAAAAAATTCGTAAAATCTAACTATTTGTAAGGATGTGTTGTGTGTTTATTTTACGACAATGTCACTGACGAAAATCGGCAACTGCCATGCGCCACCGCCAAAACCTTTACAAGATCCAGTCGTCCATTTTGATGTGCGGATAAAGATTTTGCCATTCCATGCGGCATCTTGCCCCCCCAAGCAATCACCTAATCCGCGGCCTTTGTAAGTACCTCTTACAAATGCATAACCTTGTTTTTCATCATAGCCTGCTTCGTTATACAGCCCCGCCAAGATTTGTTCTACTTTACTCAATTTGTCATCAAGTACTGCATAGTAATTAGTGCGTTGATAAGCACCTCTGACACAAAGTACCTCGGCTAAGACCTTATTTTGTGTTAAGGGATAAAGCGTTATATCTTGGCTTACTTCATCTTCATCCTTGCAACCATTGTAAGCTTTACGTAATAATGCTAGCACGTTATCGTATTGTTTTTCGCCGCGTTTTAATCCTATTTTCTTGCGGTTATTCACACTTGCCACCTCAATTTTGGGTGCAGTCTGAGGCGCTAATACCGCATGTTTTTCTTGACCTTGACGAATGAGCGCCGAAGGTGTGTTTAACCGCTGTTGGAATTCATCCATTCTTAGCATTACTGCCGCGGCACCTCTATCAGACACTCTGAGCGTGGTTTTACCATAGGTAAGACGAATTTCGCTTTCTTTTGTCAATCCGCTAAGTATTGCCTTGGTTTGCTCTTCAGAGAGTTTATCTGGATTGCTATCAGAAATATGCTTGATAGTGCCTAATGATTTGTCGTTTAGCCAAATTTCAATATCTTGACCGACTTGAATATCACGGTCATTTTCACCGAATGGTAAAATGGTCAGTTCTCCTTCCACTGGTGTATTCTCGCCTGCTTCTCGAGTAAATAAAATGGACACTGGATCATCTCTATTCTCTTGATAACCCGCCATGCGACAAGTACCCGTGTTATCACAGATTAAATCCCAATCTTGGTAGATTTCTCCAATACCTTTGATTGATGTTGAAGCTGCCATTGCAGTAAATGGTAATAATGAGAGAAGAATAACTTTTTTCATGTTATAAATTCCTAAAAGAAGATTTGCAAAAATTCGTAAAATCTAACCGTTTATAAGCGCGTGTTGTTTGTTTATTTTACGATGATATCACTGACGAAAGTAGGCAACTGCCATGCGCCACCAGGAAATCCTTTGCAAGATCCCGTTGTCCATTCTGAGGTGCGGATAAAGATTTTGCCATTCCATACCGCATCTTGACTGCTCCAGCAATCGCCAACTCCACGTCCTTTGTAAGTACCTCTTACAAACGCATAACCTTGTTTTTCATCATATTCTGCTCTGTTGTATTGCTCCGCCAAGACTTGTTCTACTTTGCTCAATTTATTATCAAGTACAGCATAGTAATTAGTGCCTTGATAAGCACCTCTAACACAGAGTGCTTCAGCTAATACCTTGTTTTGTGTTAAGGGATAAAGTGTTATATCTTGGCTTGTTATATCCTCATCATCACAGCTATTAGCTTTACGTAACAGTGCTAACACATGATTAAATTGTTTTTCACCGCGTTTTAATTCTATTGTTTTACGGTTGTTCACGCTAACAGCCTCAACTTTTGGTGCAGCCTGTGGCGCTAATACCGCATGTTTTTCTTGACCTTGGCGAATGAGTGCGGAAGGGGTATTTAGTCGTTGTTGGAATTCATCCATTTTGAGCATGGCTGCCGCTGCGCCTTTGTCTGACACTTTAAGCGTGGTTTTCCCATAGGTGAGACGAATTTCGCTCTCTTTTTTCAATCCGCTAAGTAATGCCTTAGTTTGCTCTTCAGTCAGCTTATCTGGCGCGTCGTCAGAAATATGCTTGACTGTGCCTAATGATTTGCCATTTAACCAAATTTCAATATCTTGACCGACTTGAACATCACGGTCGGTTTCTCCGAATGGTAAAATAGTGAACTTTCCTTCCACTGCAGCATTTTCGCCTGCCGCACGAGTAAATAAAATAGAGACTGGGTCACTACTTTCATCCTGATAACCTGCCATACGACAAGTGCCCGTGTTATCACATACTAAATCCCAATCTTGGTAGTTTTCTCCAATACCTTGGATTGAAGTGGCCATTGCTGCTACTGGCAATAAAGTTAATAACAATACTTTTTTCATCTCGAAGTTCCTTTTGGGATGGGCGTATTACAATAATGCTGCCGCCGTTTTATCCAAATACCATTCCGTCACCCCATTTTTTGCTTTAATTTTGGCAGCAGGGTAAGGTAGGTCTTCAGCTGGCGTTGTTTGGATTTCTTTTAAAATGTCTGCTTTGCTTTCGCCAGTGACCAAATAGGTAATGCGTTTCGCTTGTTCAATGAGTTTGGCTGTTTTAGAAATGCGAATTTGACCACTTTCAGGGTGTTTAGCCATGACAGCTAGGTTTTCATCATCAAAATTGGTTTGATGTGGGAAGAGAGAGGCGGTATGACCGTCAGTTCCCATACCTAGAATGATCCAATCAAAAACACCGTTTGGAATGACCGCACTTAATTCTTCTTCGAAACGTTTTAACTCAAAGTGCGGTTCATTTTCGCCACGAATTCGGTGGATATTTTCTGCGGGAATTTGAATATGATCGAATAAGAGTTTTTGCACTTCACCGTAGTTGCTTTCTGAATCTGTTGGCGGAACCATGCGATCATCACCCCACCAAAAATGCAGATTCTTCCAGTTAATTTGTTCCGCATAAGGCGCTTTGGCTAAGGTTTTGAATAACAGCTTAGGTGTTGAACCGCCAGAAAGAGAAATATGCACAGGGTGATTTAATTGACTATAAATCACAAATTCTTGAGCGATCTTTTCAACAGCGTGTTGAGCCGTTGGGAAGGTAATGGTGTTCATGTTTGTTTCTCTCTATTCGGTGATAAGCCTTCTTCTATTGAAGAAGGCGAGATGTTAATGATTAAACCTTTTTCTTCATTTTACCGCTTGGTTTACGCCATACGCGACCACTTTTCGCAATGAGTTTTTCGGCTGCAATCGGTCCCCAAGTGCCGGCTTCATATTCGTAGATTCGACCACCAGCTTCTTTGTAATCCAAAATCGGTTGCACAAATTTCCATGCAGCGTGCACAGCATCCGTACGCGCAAAGAGTGTGGCATCGCCCTTCATCGCATCAAGCAATAAGCGTTCATAAGCCGTGAGCACTTGCTCATCGGCCAAATCGGCATAACGGAAATCCATTGAGACTTCTTTCGCTTCAAAGCCTGCACCTGGTTTTTTCAAACCAAATCGCATTGAAATGGCTTCATCAGGTTGAATACGGATGATCAATTTATTCTCAGGCGCATTTTGACTGAATACCGGATGTGGTGTAGTTTTGAAATGAATCACAATTTCTGTCACACGTGCTGGTAAGCGTTTACCTGTACGCACGTAGAAAGGTACACCAGCCCAACGCCAGTTTTCGATTTCACAACGTAAGGCCATAAAGGTTTCTGTGCGAGAGTTAGCTGGAACGCCTTTTTCCTGTAAATAGCCTTTAACTTCTTTGCCATCAATTTCCGCTGCAGTGTATTGACCAAGCACTAAGTTGTGCTCAACGTCATCTTGCGTTAATGGACGTAAAGAATGCATGACTTTGGCCACTTCATCACGCATCGAGTTCGCATTGATGATTGCTGGGGGCTCCATGGCAACCATGGCTAAAACTTGTAATAAGTGGTTTTGGAACATATCACGCATTGCGCCAGAGCCATCATAATAGCCACCACGCTCTTCTACACCAATTGCTTCGGCACCCGTAATTTCGACATAATCAATGTAATTACGGTTCCAAAGTGGTTCGAATAAGCCATTTGAGAAGCGCAAAACAAGCAAGTTTTGTACGGTTTCTTTACCAAGATAATGGTCAATACGATAGATTTGATGCTCTTCAAAGAAACGATGAATTTGAACGTCAAGTTCTTGTGCTGTTTTTTCATCGTAACCAAAAGGTTTTTCGACAATAATACGTTTCCAACCGTCTTTTTCTTCGTTTAAACCATGGGCAGCGAGGCATTCTGGAATTACACCATATAAGCTTGGTGGCGTGGACATATAGTAAAGGGTGTTGCCATTCGTTTGATATTTAGTATGTAATTCTTCTAAACGAGGGACTAATTTACCGTAATCCGCAGCATCAGATGTGTTTACCGCTTGGTAATAGAGATGACTACAAAAAGCATCTAGCGTTTCAGGGGTGGTTTCTTCTGTTTCAAGTAACGCTTCACGCATTTTTTCACGGAAAGTCTCATCGTTTAATTCTGAACGCGCGACACCTAATACAGAAAATTTGTTTAAACGCCCAAATTTGAAGAGATTATAAAGTGCTGGAATGAGTTTACGGTGAGTCAAATCACCGGAAGCACCAAAAATCACGATACAGTTATTATTAGTTTGCATATTATTCCTTATTGTTCCGAGTAGTATTTTTAAATAATGCAATATATTACTGCACTTTACCAATCGAACCAATCAATTAAATTGAAAGACAGATGCCCAATTTTGTGTATTATCTGCCACCATCACAAAGGGTGGATTAATTAAACTTTCATGCTGATTATAGGTGAGCGGCTGATACTGCGGATCGAAAATCATTCCATTGATTTCAGTTAATAAAATTTCAGCACCAGCCGTGTCCCATTCACCGGTTTTACCGAGTCGAACATAGCAATCAACGGTTCCTTCTGCGACTAAACCACTTTTTAGACTGCTCGAACCAACTACCGTAAATTCACATGACAAATTCTTCGTTAAAATTGACCGCACTTTTTCTTGTGAGGTGGTGGCGCCAACGGCGATTTTTAACGGTTTGGTAAGATCAATTTTTCTTGGATGTAAGCGTGTTATCTCTTTATCACTCTGTTTGAATGCTCCAAAACCTTTCATGGCGTAATAGGTGATATTCAAAATAGGGAAGTGAATCATACCCAGTACAGGTTGATGGTTTTGCACGAGTGTAATTAATACCGAAAATTGATCCGTGCGATCAATAAATTGCTGCGTACCATCAAGAGGATCGATCAACCAATAAGTTTGCCAAGTTTGGCGTTGTGCAAAGGGGATGTTGCAGTTTTCCTCTGAAAGAACAGGAATGTCAGGGAAAAGTGCGGTCAGTTTTTCGATTAAAAATTGGCTGACAAATAAATCTGCTTCCGTGACGGGGGTGTTATCCGATTTAGTTTGTATTGTCACGTCCTGTTGGTAAAAACGAGCTAAATGTTTTCCCGCTTCATTAGCGAGTGTGCGGACTTGATCGAGAAGAGATTGAGATAATTGCATGTTTATTTCCTACTTTGATTTCGGTAATAACAAGAAGAGGCAAATTGTCGTATAGATTGCTAGGATGACAGAGCCCTCTAAGACGAATAATACACGATCAGTCAGATATTGGGTATTGGGTGCGATGAGAAGATTGCCGATGCTCCAATAACAAAAAAGAATGATGAATGAAAAAATGAGAATTTTATTCCACTGATGACGTAGATAGCCGCGGTATTTAGCAAAGTAAGCGTTGATTATCGCCGGCACGGTAAGTGGCCAGAATGTAAGAAAGAAACCAAATAATGCGGCATCGAAGTTACCTTCTTTGCAGTAGTCTAGACCAAAAATGGCATAAGCAATAACACTACCTATCAACTGAGTAATCAGTGGGAAGATAATCATTGCCTTTAGATAAGGGGATTGCGTTGACACCTTAAGCTCCTAGAAAAATAGGCTATCCGAGGACAGCCTATTTAAATCCATTATTTCGATTTCTTCGCACGTAATACACGAGAAACGAAAATAAAGATACCAAAGATAAATACGGCAAGACCAAGTAATTCGCCAATATTATCCCAGTTTTCTAACGCTAAGGCTAATGGTGCTTCTGAACCACCCGAAGTCACAGATGCTGCAATGATAAAGGCTAAGATAACGCCCATTAAGCTTTCACCCACAATTAAACCTGCCGCGAAGAGTGTGCCGAAACGTTCTGCTTTTTTCTCCACTTCAGTATCGTTAGTGCGTTTTGCATAGTTTTTAATGTGACGGGTGATAAACCATGCCATTACTGCACCGACTACAACCGGCATATTGATTGATGGTGGAAGGTAGATACCAATCCCCACCGCTAATACCGGTAAGGCAAAGCGGCTGTCACTGGTTTTACGCATGAATGCATCCACAATAATCAACACAATACCTAAACCTACACCAGTTAAAATGTAAGTCCATTCTAAATGGTTGGTGAAAATACCTTGTGAAATGGTAGTCATAAGGGTTGCTTGTGGTGCTGAAAGCGCTTGTGCAGGATCCATGTCTGGACGTGGTAATGCGCCAGTGAAACCATAAGCGTGGTATAGAATTTCTAATACGGGTGCAATGACTAATGCACCAACGAAACAACCGATAATCAATGCAACCTGTTGTCTCCAAGGAGTTGCTTCCACTAAAAGACCGGTTTTTAAGTCTTGCAAGTTATCGTTTGAAATGGTTGCAGTGGTTAAAACGATAGATGCCGTGAATAAGGTCAATGCGGTTAAGAATTTTTGACCGTCCGCTGTTTCAAATAAACCACTGCTTTTACCGATAGTCACCAAAACAAGTGAAATCACGATAACAGAAATAATCCCGATACCAGAAATTGGGCTGGAAGATGAACCAACTAATCCTGCCATATAACCAGAAGCAGCTGCAACGAAGAAGCCAATTAACACCGCAAGTAGCGTACAAACCACCACTAATAATACGGCAAGCTCGGCAGAAATAGGCGCTGCGGCAACGAAGTGATATAAAGAAATCACGATTAGCACGACAGTCGCCAATAAAATGTAAATGATAGTTTTTGGAGATAAGTCGATATCAATACGATGTTCTGATTCAGCTTGTGAGCCTTTTAACATACGGAAAGAATGAACCATCCCTTCAATCATTGGTTTGAAAAGGATTAATAATGTCCAAATTGCTGCAATACCGATAGTACCCACACCAATAAAGCGAACTTTGGTTTTCCATTCAGCCATGGCATAACTAACAATAGAGGCATCAGTTGGCATATCACCTGTTGCGGTGAAATAAGGTACCGCTACACCCCAAGCAAGGAATGTACCGAATAACATGGCAAGACCGCCCACGATACCAATTAAATAACCGGCACCCACTAAGGCAAGAGAGAAGCCCATTGGTAATTGGAAAATCGCTTTGCCGTTAGAGAACCATGCGCTCGCGCTATCAGACATGACACGTAATGCGTTGGTTAAGAATGCAACGGTTCCTGCAAAAATACCGCCGTAAGCAATATCTTTTACACCACTGTCGCTTTCGTCATTATTACCCGCTTTTAAGATTTCAGCCGCTGCCACACCTTCAGGGTAAGGTAAGTCACTATTCACCACCATTGCACGACGTAATGGAATAGTAAATAGTACGCCTAGGGTACCACCAGCGGCACAAATAAGCACTGTTTGCCAGAATGGGAATTCTTGCCAGTAACCCATCATTAATAGACCAGGAAGCACGAAAATAACAGAAGATAACGTCCCCGCTGATGAAGCTTGGGTTTGTACCATATTATTTTCTAAAATACTGGAATCCTTGAAGAATTTTAAAACAGCCATAGAGATAACGGCAGCAGGAATGGAGGACGCAAACGTCATCCCCACTTTAAGACCCAAATAAACGTTAGATGCAGTGAAGATCACTGTAATTAACGCCCCAAGGAACATCCCTCGGAAGGTCAATTCTTTTAAATTATTATGAGACATAGATTTTCCTATATATATTTTTCGAAAAATGGCGATACATTCTCAAAAAAAGAATATTTATGCAAGTTTTCTTTAAAGTTAATCGCTTGCTATTAGAAATTATTTAAATTTATTCGATTAATTTTGGCGTTTTTTTAAATGATCGCGCAAAGAATAAAGTGCAGCAAGATTTCTGGCCTCATTAAATTCATCACTGACTAAAAGTGCATCAAGTTGCGATAAAGGATAACGCACGATTTCTAATGGTTCAGGCTCATCGCCTTCTAGTTGATTTGGATACAGATCTTCGCCTAATAAAACGTGCATTTTATGCCCCATAATTTGTGGATTGATTTTCATGGTACGTAAAAATGTCCATTTTTTTGCGCCAAAGCCAATTTCTTCCTGTAATTCTCGATTTGCACTTTGTTCTGGAGTTTCTCCCATATCCATTCCACCTTTTACAAAGCCTAACTCATATTGTTCTGTTCCTACCGCGTATTCACGAACAAGAAGTAAATCTTCACCATCAATCGCAATCACCATCACGGAATCTCGATTGAAAGGGCGAAAACGTTCATAAGTGCGGTCAATTCCATTGGAGAATTTGAGTTCGACAGCTTGAATTTCAAATAAACGGGATTTTGCCACGGTGGAAAGGGAGAGAATGTGTGGAAGTTGTTTTTTCATGATATTAGCCCTATTATCTTGTCATTGGCTCATCATACGCAAAGTGAGAGAAATAGGAAGAGTTATGGCTGAAAATAACGAAGTACGATTAGATAAATGGCTCTGGGCGGCACGTTTTTATAAAACTCGTAGCATTGCGAAAGCGATGATTGAAGGGGGCAAAGTCCATTATAACGCTCAACGTGCTAAAGTGAGTAAAACCGTCGAAGTTGGTGCAATGATTAAACTCCGCCAAGGCAATGATGAAAAAGAAATTGAAGTGATTGCGTTGAGCGATCAACGTCGTGGTGCACCTGAGGCTCAACTGCTTTACCAAGAAACAGCACAGAGTGTGAAGAAACGGGAAGAAATGGCGTTGGCAAGAAAAAATAATGCCCTTTCGATGCCACACCCTGATCGTCGTCCAAATAAAAAAGAACGTCGAGATTTATTGAAATTTAAACACCAAGATGAGTTCTAAAAAACAAAAGTGCGGTCAATTTTGACCGCACTTTGTGTATTAATGGTTTTTGTGGCTTGTACTGTAGAGAATTTTGTCGGTATAAGCCATTGCAATCGCTGAAATCAAGAAAGAAAAATGAATAATCACTTCCCACATAATCGTTTTTTCAGAAATTTTTGAGGCATTCACAAAGGTTTGCAATAAGTGAATCGAGGAAATGCTGATAATTGACATAGAAAGTTTCACTTTCAGCACAGTTGCATTCACATGACTCATCCATTCAGGTTGATCAGGGTGGTTTTTCGTACGTAGTTTTGAAACAAAAATCTCGTATCCGCCTAATGTCACCATCACCAATAAGTTCGCAATCATCACCACATCAATGAGATTGAGCACGGCGAGCATAATGGTGTCTGCATCCATTTCATTAACATTGGTGATGAGATACCACAAGTTTTTCATAAACTTGTAGGCATAGATGCCTTGCACGACAATTAAACCTAAGTAAATAGGCACTTGTAACCAACGGCTTGCAAAAATTGTTTTGCTTAGAAAACTGGTTTGTTCATTATATTTTGCACATGGATCCGTGATTTCTTTTTGTTCTGTCGCCATAAAATTCCCCACAAATAAAAAATTCAAATAAAAAAGCGGCAAGAAAATAGCCGCTTTTAAAGAAAAATTCAACAGGTATGCTTTATTTTACCCCGTTCTCGGTAGTGATAAGGGATAGACGCGTTAAATCCACGTCATTATTGAGCAATTCAACGTTTGGCATGCTCTTGTTAGCCTTCGCTGACAAGTCTTTAAATCGCTCGACTTTCCCCACTAAACCCTGTTGCCCCACAAGAGCGGTAACAGTACTGTTATATTGATTGCTCACGGTGGAAAGGGTATTGCCCAGTTTGCTCAAGCGTTCGGCCACCAAGCAAATCTGGTTGTAAATTTCGCCTGCTTTTTCTGCGATTTCTTTAGCCTCAGCATTACCTCGTTCGATACGCCATAAATTTGCCACCGTGCGTAAAATTGGCATTAAGGTCGTGTGCGACACCATAATGACATTTTTCTCGTAGCCATAGTTAAACAGACTTGGGTCTAATTTTAAGGCTTCAATATAAGCGGGTTCCACAGCGATGAACATCAAGACAAAATTAGGGCTACGCATGCCAATCAAATTGCTGTAATCCTTGCGGTGCAAGTCATCAATGTGATTTTTCAACGCTTTAATATGCTCCCTTAGTAAACGCTCACGTTCGAATTCATCCTCAGAATTGACCGCACTTTCGTAAGCATTCAATGACATTTTGCTATCAATGATGATATTTTTCTCATCGGGCAGATTCAGTACAAAATCAGGATAGTTTCGTCCGCCTTGCTCATCTTTAAAATGGGCCTGTGCACTGTAATGCACGTTCTCAATTAAACCAGCCAACTGAAGTGCGCGCTCAAGTTGTACTTCTCCCCAGTTGCCTAAGGTTTTCTTTTCACCTTTTAGTGCAGAGGTTAAATTATTGGCTTCTTTCGACATGTTTAAGCCAATTTCCAACACCTTTTTGATTTCCGCTTCTAAACCCGCATTGCCTTTTACTGATTCCGAATGGATTTCATTGACTCGTTTTTGAAAGCCTTCGATTTGTTCACGGAAGGGCTTCAACAAGGTTTCCAATGCCGTCTGATTGGTTTGATTAAAGGATTGGCTTTTTTCTTCCAAAATGCGGTTGGCCAGATTTTGGAACTCTACGCTAAGCTGTTGTTTGGATTGTTCAATATGCTGTTGCTGTTCAGCAAAATGCTTTTCTTTTTCGGAAAGCGTGGTTTTGAGCTCTGTTAATTCCTGTGAAAGTGCGGTCAATTTTTCCTGCGTTTTTTGCTGCTCTTGTTCTTTTCTAAGTAGATTTTCCTGAGCTTGTTGTAATTGACCTTGCAAGCTTTCGGCTTGTGCAGATGCTATCCCAAAACGTTCTTTTAATGCGGTGATTTGCCCGCCAATTTGATCGTGACGGAGTTGCTCTTCATCTAATTCTTTTTCTAAATATTGGATTTTTTCATCACGTTCATTAAGGCGAGTTTGCAAACCTTCTGCATGAGTTTGCGATTTAACGGCTTGTTGTTCTAATTGATTTTTGACCGCACTTAAAGAATCAAAACGCTCCGCTAATTGATTGTAATCGCTGATGGTTTTATTGAGATCTTGTTGTAATTCTTGCGTATCTCGTTTGCTGCGGCTTAATAGAAAAAGCATCACAATACTGATAAAAACCAGCACGGCAATGATGATTAAATATTGATTAGACGTGAGTTCTGACATAAATAGGCTCCTGGAAACAGAAAAATTTTAGCATATTCCCAGAAACTTTTTAAAAATTAAGATTGTTAATTAGGTAAGAAAAGTGCAGTCAAAGTAACCGCACTTTTTATAAAGATTAGTAGTTTGAGTTAATCAATACTTCTTCACCGTAGCCACCAAGGGTTGGCATTGGTTGGTAAGTAGAGTTTGCTGCACGCATTAAACGAATACCACGAATACCGGCTTCTTTTGCGGCTAGGATATCGTCATCGCTGTCACCATAGTGAATACTCACTTTGTGCTCAATAATACCCGGTGTTTTGTTATATTTAGTTGGAAGTTTTCGACCACCCATGAATTCTACAGGATGCATGTCTTTAATATTAAAGGCTTTTTGTAGCACTGGTGTCACACCATCTTTATCGCCTGCTGTACGACCCGTAATGAAATAAATTTGGTCACCACGTGCTTGGTGCATATTAATTAAATCTACCGCAATTTGTTTTGGAATAGAATATTGGTCACAACCCGCATTTACTTCATTCCAGAAATCTTGATTTTTTAAGTAATCATTTTTACCTGGTGAGTATTTTTCTTGGCCGTGATAGAAACAAGGACTACTGAAAAGTACAGTATCGTCAATGTCGAAGCTCACATTAATGGGTGCTTTGCCTTCCAATTCTTTTTTCAATTGTTCAACAGAGATCCAGTGAATCGGTTTTTGCTCTGTCATTTCACGAGCATTCGTACCTTGTTCAGTGTAAGGTTCTTTGTTTGATGCAAAAGTAGAGACTGCGCTTGCCGCTAAAATTGCAATGGCAGAAAGTTTAAGTAAATTTTTCATGTTTTCCTCATTAAGTAGTTTGTTTTACTTGTAACAAATCATATCCCTTTAAAATATGGGTGTGAAATAATAGCAATCGTTTGCTATTTAAAAAAGTGATCTTTGTCACATTTTTTTGAAATGGTTGTTTAATAAAGCATCAAAGAAAAATTTCCCCTTGAATTTGGCGGAATCGATCGCCATATAACGAATAACTTTTCTTAAAAGAAGGATAAAAAAGAATGACAACAATTGTAAGCGTACGTCGTAATGGCCAAGTGGTTGTTGGGGGCGATGGACAGGTTTCATTAGGCAACACCGTCATGAAAGGGAATGCCCGTAAAGTACGCCGTTTATATAATGGCAAAGTTTTAGCCGGTTTCGCAGGTGGTACAGCCGATGCGTTCACCTTATTTGAATTATTTGAGCGTAAATTAGAAATGCATCAAGGGCATTTGTTAAAAGCCGCCGTGGAATTAGCGAAAGATTGGCGAACCGATCGTGCGTTACGCAAGTTAGAAGCAATGCTGATTGTAGCGGATGAAAAAGAAAGTTTAATCATTACCGGTATTGGTGATGTGGTGCAGCCAGAAGCCGATCAGATTTTAGCCATTGGTTCAGGCGGTAATTATGCATTATCGGCAGCCCGTGCGTTGGTAGAAAATACCGATTTATCAGCTCGTGAAATTGTAGAAAAATCTTTAAAAATTGCGGGTGATATTTGCGTGTTCACCAATACGAATTTCACTATCGAAGAATTACCGAATAAATAAGGAAAAATTATGTCTGAAATGACCCCTCGTGAAATTGTTTCCGAATTAGATCAACATATTATCGGCCAAAAAGAGGCGAAAAGAGCGGTCGCGATCGCGTTACGTAACCGTTGGAGAAGAATGCAGTTGCAAGAGCCACTTCGCCATGAAGTGACCCCTAAAAATATTTTAATGATTGGGCCAACGGGGGTGGGTAAAACCGAGATTGCACGCCGTCTTGCAAAATTAGCTAATGCGCCATTCATTAAAGTGGAAGCAACCAAGTTCACCGAAGTGGGCTATGTGGGGAAAGAAGTGGATTCCATTATCCGTGATTTAACGGACAGTGCGATGAAATTAGTTCGCCAACAAGAAATTGCAAAAAATCGTGCGAAAGCAGAAGATGCGGCGGAAGATCGTATTTTAGATGCATTATTGCCTCCACCGAAAAATCAATGGGGTGAAGTGGAAAACCACGACACCAACAGCAGCACTCGCCAAGCGTTCCGTAAAAAATTACGTGAAGGACAATTAGACGATAAAGAAATCGAAATTGATGTGTCTGCAGGCGTTTCAATGGGTGTGGAAATCATGGCACCTCCAGGCATGGAAGAAATGACCAATCAGTTGCAATCCATGTTCCAAAGCCTGGGTTCGGATAAAACCAAAAAACGCAAAATGAAAATTAAGGATGCATTAAAAACCTTAATTGACGATGAAGCGGCCAAATTGATTAATCCGGAAGAATTGAAGCAAAAAGCCATTGATGCGGTTGAGCAAAATGGTATCGTGTTTATTGATGAGATCGACAAGATCTGTAAAAAAGGCGAATACAGTGGTGCCGATGTTTCTCGTGAAGGTGTGCAACGTGACTTATTGCCATTAGTGGAAGGGTCAACAGTTAATACGAAGCACGGGATGGTGAAAACCGATCATATTCTCTTTATTGCATCGGGCGCATTCCAAGTGGCGCGTCCATCGGATTTAATCCCAGAGTTGCAAGGTCGTTTGCCAATTCGTGTTGAATTGTCTGCATTAACGGCAGAAGACTTTGAGCGTATTCTAACTGAGCCAAATGCGTCTTTAACGGAACAATATAAAGCGCTCATGGCAACAGAAGGCGTGAGCATTGAATTTACAAAAGATGCTATTAAGAAAATTGCCGAAGCAGCCTTCCGTGTGAATGAGAAAACGGAGAATATTGGTGCAAGACGCTTACATACCGTTATGGAACGTTTAATGGATAAAATCTCATTTGATGCGAGCGAAATGGACGGTCAAACCGTGAATATCGATGCCGCTTATGTGATTGATGCTTTAGGCGAAGTGATTGAAAATGAAGATTTAAGTCGATTCATTCTGTAATGAAAGTTTAGATAAAGAAAAAGTGCGGTTATTTTTAACCGCACTTTTTTGTCTCTTAAATGGAGATTAGTGACCGCCACAACCACAGCCGCCATGACCGTGTCCGTGATCATGATCGTGATGATGGCCACCGCCACAGCAACCGCTGTGTCCATGATCGTGATCATGGTGGTGATGACCGTGACCGCCGCAACCGCAGCCGTGACCACCTTCATCATCGTGATGATGGTGATGATCGTGTTCACCATGCACGTGACCGTGAGCAATTTCTTCTAATGTTGCTTCACGAGTACCAACAACTTCAACAGTGAAGTGTAATTCTTGACCCGCTAACATGTGGTTACCATCAACTACCACTTCATCGCCATCCACTTCCGTGATCACAACAGGAACCGGGCCAATATCTGTGTCAGCTAAGAAACGCATACCAACAACGACTTCATCAACGCCTTGGAATACATCTTTTGGTACACGTTGAACCATATTTTCATTGTATTCGCCGTAGCCTTCTTCAGGTTGAACACGCACTTCAAATTTGTCGCCAACTTCTTTACCTTCTAAGGCATTTTCAAGACCAATGATTAAGTTATTGTGGCCTTGTAAATATTCTAATGGTTGATTTGCTGGTGCTTCATCAACTAATACACCGTCTTGAGTACGTACTTGGTAAGCAATACTCACAACCGTATTTTTTGCTACTTTCATAGTGTTTTCCTTATTAAAAAAATCGTCGTTCATTGTATAGAAAATTATTCTTTAAGCAATGCAATTCGCGCATTCACTCTGACTTTAATTTTCTCTTTGCCACTTTGAGTGTAAGTTTCATCTTTTTCATCCGAGTAAGAGAAACTTTTTGCCATCATAGCCCCTGCGGCATAAGGGCGAAAATCATTCGCGGAATCATTGGCAGAAGACACGTCAAGGCTTTGTGTGTGATAACCTTTCATCTGCAAAGATTCTTGAATTAATAGGGCTTTATCTTTAACTTTTGCTAAAGCCTCTTTGGTTAATTCATTTTCTAAACTACTTAATTTCTCACGTGAAACAGAGGCACTTACGCGATCAATGGCTAATACGCCATCTAATTCATGTACTAATGTTGATAATGCTTGAGAATCTTTACTTTCTAAGGTTAATTCTGCACGCGCAATCCAGCCTTGTTGTTTGCCTTTATTGTCATAGCGAATCCAGGTATTGCGAGAATTATCTTTAATTTCAACCGCACTTTGTGCTTTTGCCAACTCAATGGCTTTATTCATTTTTTCCGCCATAGTTTTATTGAGTGCGGATAAATCATTGCCTTCCGCTTGGTAAAAAAGGGACACTTGCAATAAATCTCGTTCTACCTCTCTTTCAGCTTCAACACTAAAGCTGACATCCGTTGACTGATGAAATACGGGTTCTGTTGCAAAAGAAGCGATAGGCAAGGCAAGTAATGCTAAAGAAAGCGTTTTGAGTTTCATTGTTTCATTCCTATTTGGGTAAGATAAAAATTAAGGGCGATTTAACACGCCCTTTGTTATTATTAATGTAAACGTTCGTTGTCGTCTTCGACATCTTCATCGTCAAAAAATTCACCGTCATCGCCATATTCATCGTCCTCGGCATTTGGATCTTCAAAATACGTGCCCCAGCCATCATAAATGCCTTTGTATTTTTCCACTAATGGCAAAATTTCTTTTTGTTGTGCATCAATGATTTCAGGTTTTAATTCCACTTCACTGATGATGTCAAAACAGAAAATGACCTTGCCATTTTCATCTTCAAATTCTTCTGCTTCTGACACTTCATAGCCTGCTTTGAAAGCATCCACGGCAATTTTTTCTAAGGTATCAAAATCATAATGGGCGATGTGATGTTCGATAATATAAAGGGCATCCGGATCGCTGCCATCATTTAATAAATCCGTAATGATTTCACGGGTTTCTTCTTGAAGTTCGTTAAAGTTCGTCATAAGGCATTCCTTTTGTCAGAAAAAGTGCGGTCATTGTAGGAGATAAAGATGAAAATGTCGCTAAAAATTTATTCTCATTTCAGTTTGCCTTGAAGGGTCGGAAAGGTTAAAATTCTGCGCGAATAAATTGTGCTTAACATGCCCAGCTGATCACGCTATTTATTGCAGCGAAAAAGTTGGGCTTTCTTATTTTAGAACGAAAAAAAATGGTCAAACATCTCCCTTATTTCACCTTAAAAACACCGCCAAAAACAACCGCACTTTTAAAGCAGGAGTTCGCTGATTTTATTGTGAAAGAAGATCTGGGCTATGAAATGTCAGGTGAAGGCGAATTTGTGGCGGTAAAAATCCGTAAAACGGATTGCAATACATTGTTTGTGGGCGAAAAACTCGCCAAGTTTGCGGGTATTTCTGATCGAAATATGGGGTATGCAGGTTTGAAAGATCGTCATGGCATCACCGAACAATGGTTTTGTTTGCAAATGCCGGGAAAGGAAACGCCAGATTTTAGCCAATTTCAGTTGGAAGGTGTCGAGATTTTAGACGTCACTCGCCATAATCGTAAAATTCGTACGGGTAGTCTTCAAGGAAATGCCTTCGAGATTTTATTGCGCGGTGCAAAAGAAAGTGATGAGTTGAATGAACGCTTAAATTTTGTGGCGAAATACGGTTTTCCTAACTACTTCACTGAACAACGTTTTGGGCGTGATGGTCATAATCTGACTCAAGCGATTCGTTGGGTGAAAGGAGAGATTAAGGTCAAAGATCGTAAAAAACGCAGTTTTTACCTTTCAGCGGCTCGCAGCGAAATTTTTAATTTAGTTGTGGCAGAACGAATTGAACAAAATGTGGCAGATCGGGTTCTAAGAGACGATATTGTGCAATTAAACGGATCGCACAGTTGGTTTAAAGCCGATGAAAATGAAGATTTAGTGATCTTACAGCAACGTTTGAACGAACAAGATATTTTGCTCACTGCGCCTTTAATTGGCGAAGAAAATTTATCTGCAAGTGCGGTCGAAAATAAAGTCGTTTTGGAACATCAGATTTTCCAAGAATTAATGAAACAAGAACGAATGAAAGCCGCTCGTCGCCCTTTATTGATGCAGGCAAAAGATTTCCATTGGACGTTTGTTGAAGAAGGATTGAAGCTCTCATTTTATTTACCGGCAGGGAGTTATGCTACTGCATTGGTGCGAGAGTTAGTGAATATTAAGGAAGAAGAATAATGCGAATTTTAGTCAGCAATGATGACGGTTTTCATGCCGAAGGGATTCAAGTTTTAGCAAAAGAATTACGCAAAATTGCCGATGTGGTGATCGTTGCGCCCGATCGTAATCGTAGCGCAGCATCAAGCTCATTAACGCTTGTTGAACCACTTCGCCCGCGTCATTTAGACAGTGGTGATTATTGCGTGAATGGTACACCGGCTGATTGTGTGCATTTGGCATTAAACGGTTTTTTATCTGGTCAAGTGGATCTTGTGGTATCTGGCATTAATGCCGGTTGTAACATGGGGGATGATACCTTGTATTCAGGCACCTTGGCTGCAGCATTGGAAGGCCGCCATTTAGGGTTGCCAGCTATTGCGGTATCTTTAGATGGTCGTTTGCATTATGAAACAGCGGCTCGTGTAGTGTGTGATTTGATTCCTAAATTACATCCTCAATTATTGAATAAACGCGAAGTGATCAATATCAATGTGCCGGATTTGCCTTACGAAGAACTCAAAGGCATTAAAGTCTGTCATTTAGGCTATCGCTCATCTGCTGCAGAAGTGATTAAACAAGAAGATCCTCGAGGTGAACATATCTATTGGATTGGCCCGTCAGGCTTACCGGAATATGATGGTGAAGGCACAGATTTTCATGCAGTAAAAAATGGTTATGTTGCTATTACGCCAATTCAAGCGGATCTTACAGCGCATCAGTCAATTGCTGCTTTACAAGCTTGGCTGGAAAGTGAATAATGTGCCGTTTTGAAACGAATTTTCCCTATTGAAGCAATAAAGGATAAGTAAATGAATATTTTTGGTGCGATGTATGATAAAACAATGCAATGGTCAAAACATCGCTTTGCCGTGTTTTGGTTATCCTTTGTGAGTTTTATTGAGGCCATTTTTTTCCCTGTTCCACCGGATGTGATGTTGATTCCGATGTCAATGTCAAAACCGCAAAGTGCATTTCGTTTTGCACTTTATACCACGATTGCTTCGGTTGTCGGTGGAATGATTGGCTATGCTATTGGTTACTATGCCTTTGATTGGGTACAAGGTTATATTCAACAATGGGGCTACCAAGCTGCTTGGGAACAGGCCATGGCGTGGTTTAAAGAATGGGGCGTGTTAGTGGTCTTTGTTGCCGGTTTTAGTCCAATTCCTTACAAAGTTTTCACCATTTGTGCCGGTGTGATGCAAATGGCATTTATACCCTTTGTGATAACCGCATTTGTATCGCGTTTTGCTCGTTTTATTTTAGTCGCAAAACTGGCCGCATGGGGCGGGGAGAAATTCGCCGCGAAATTACGTAAATCTATTGAAATCATTGGTTGGAGTGTGGTTGCTCTAGCTGTGATTGCTTATCTTATTTTAAAATAACAGGGTGACCTTTTTTATGAATAAATTACTCTTAATTATCTCGAGTGCATTGCTGATCTCAGCTTGTACAGGAGAACCACAAAAACAAGATCCCGATGCATTACCTAATGGTATTATGCAACCCGTAGAAGGAACGGGAGCGGTTGCCGGTGGTAGCTTTATGCCGGAAATTGAAAAGAACTCGATGCCAAATCAAATGAAATAAATTTAATGTTAAAGGAAGAATAAATGAAAAAATCGTTTTTATTGCTCCCTGTGAGTATCGCTATTTTAACAGCTTGTAGTTCAAACAGCCCTGCGCCAATTGAAAATGTAGATGGCACACTTTCTCCGGGCGTAATGCAGCCTGTTGATAATAATTCGAGCGGTACATGGCAGCCAGAAATCCAACAAAATACCATGCCAAGTACAATGGGCAATAGCGTGCCAACGGGCACTCAAACACCACAACCAAGTTTTCAACCAACTTATCAACCGGTTCAACAACCTGCTGCAGCACAGCCTAAACCAACGCCAGCTCCAGCACCGGTTCAACCACAGACTAAAACCGTAACCAAAACGGTTTCTGATTGCACCAGCTCTGGCGCAATCAACGTGCCGCGTAATCCAAATACCAATGCGCCGGATTACAGCCAAATTCAAAAAGGTTCATACAAAGGAAATACCTATAAAGTAAACAAAGGCGATACCATGTTCTTAATCGCTTACTTGACCGGTATGGACGTGAAAGATTTAGCGAGCATGAACAATATGAAAGAGCCTTATAGCTTAAGTGTGGGCCAAACGTTAAAAATTTCAAATTGTTCAACTAAAACGGTTACCACGACTGTACCAGTGAAAACGACGGCACCAACTGCACCAACAGCTCCAGCTGAACCAGAAGTGACTTATACACCAGGTGCGAATGGTACTCAAATTGGCTCTGATGGTACGGTAATTGGTCCAATTAAAGCTGGTGTCGCAACTGGTGGTACATCAACCCCAGCGTTTACCAACAATACACCGAGTACGCCAGTGACAACGACGACAACACAAGTGGAAACCACAAACAATACACCAGTTAATGCGAACGTTGTGGCACCAGTGGCATCGAATGTGGCATGGCAATGGCCAACCCAAGGCAATGTGATCCAAGGCTTCTCTAATACCGATGGAGGTAACAAAGGGATCGATATCAGCGGTTCTCGCGGACAAGCGGTTAAAGCTGCCGCGAGCGGTCGTGTTGTGTATGCGGGTAACGCATTACGTGGCTACGGTAACTTAATCATCATCAAACATAATGATGATTTCTTAAGTGCTTATGCACACAACGACAAGATCCTTGTGAGCGATCAACAAGAAGTGAAAGCGGGTCAAGAGATTGCGAAAATGGGTAGCACAGGAACCAATGCTGTGAAACTTCACTTCGAGATCCGTTATAAAGGTAAATCTGTGGATCCAGTTAGATACTTACCGAGAAGATAATCTTTTCTCATAAAAAAGTGCGGTTAAAAATGACCGCACTTTTTGTTATACTCTCACCAATTTTTTCTCAATGCTTAGAATCTAAGGTTAATTCAATGCGTACAAGTCAATATTTATTCTCAACATTAAAAGAAACCCCAGCTGAAGCGGCCATTGTGAGCCATCAATTGATGCTTCGAGCAGGGATGATTCGCCCTCTTGCTTCAGGTCTCTATAACTGGATGCCAACCGGCTGGCGTGTGCTCCGTAAAGTAGAAAAAATCATTCGTGAAGAAATGGATAAAAGCGGCGCTCTTGAAATCAAAATGCCAGTCGTGCAGCCAGCAGAATTATGGGAAGAATCAGGTCGTTGGGAACAATATGGTCCCGAATTACTTCGTTTTGAAGATCGTGGTAATCGTCACTTTGTTTTAGGTCCAACACATGAAGAGGTGATTACGGATTTAGTTCGCCGCGAAGTGTCATCATACAGACAACTCCCAATCAATTTATACCAAATTCAAACTAAATTCCGTGATGAAGTACGTCCTCGTTTCGGTGTCATGCGTTCACGTGAATTTATCATGAAAGATGCGTATTCTTTCCATGCGGATCATGCGAGCTTGCAACAAACTTATGATGTGATGTACCAAACTTACAGCAATATTTTCAATCGCTTAGGTTTAGATTTCCGAGCCGTACAAGCGGATACGGGCTCTATCGGTGGTAGCGCATCACATGAATTCCAAGTGTTAGCAAACAGCGGTGAAGATGATGTGATTTTCTCTACTGAATCAGATTACGCAGCAAACATTGAATTAGCAGAAGCGGTGGCGATTGGTGAACGTGCCGCACCAACGAAAACAATGGAATTAGTTGATACGCCAAATGCCAAAACAATTGCTGAGTTGGTGGAACAATTCAATTTACCAATTGAGAAAACGGTTAAAACCTTAATTGTAAAAGGGGCAAGCGAAGAGCAACCGTTAGTGGCATTAGTGATTCGTGGTGACCATGAATTAAACGAAATCAAAGCGGAAAAATTACCGGAAGTGGCTTCACCATTTGAGTTTGCGGATGAAGCTGTTATTAAAGCAAAAATTGGTGCAGGTGTGGGCTCATTAGGTCCTGTTAATCTCAATATTCCAGTGATTATTGATCGTTCAGTGGCATTAGTGTCTGATTTCAGTGCGGGTGCAAACATTGATGGTAAACATTACTTCAATATCAACTGGGAACGTGATGTAGCGTTACCAAAAGTGGCGGATATTCGTAACGTGGTTGAAGGTGACCCAAGCCCAGATGGTAAAGGTACCTTATTGATTAAACGTGGTATCGAAGTCGGCCATATCTTCCAATTAGGTAAAAAATACTCAGAAGCGATGAATGCGACTGTTCAAGGTGAAGATGGTCGTCCAATGGTCGTAACCATGGGATGTTACGGTATTGGTGTAACGCGTGTGGTCGCTGCGGCGATTGAACAACATTTTGATGATCGCGGTATTGTGTGGCCAACAGATGAAATTGCGCCATTCACCGTAGCTGTCGTTCCAATGAATATGCATAAATCTGAAAGCGTTCAAGAATATGCCGAAGAATTGTACCGCACTTTACAAGCACAAGGCGTTGAGGTGATCTTTGATGACCGTAAAGAGCGTCCAGGTGTCATGTTTGCAGATATGGAACTTATCGGCGTGCCACACATGGTGGTGATTGGTGAGAAAAATCTCGCAAACGGCGAAATCGAATACAAAAATCGCCGCACTGGTGAAAAACAAATGATTGCAAAAGAGCAGTTGTTAGATTTCTTGAAAGGACAAATTAAAGCTTAATTAAGTCTTTGATGATTAAAAAGGAGATTGAGGCATCCACTTCAATCTCCTTTTTTATTATTGATTAGTAATTGCTTGAGGTATTACCAGAAGTACCAGTTACAATGGCAATCCCTGCGCTTGCGCCAATTCGAGTAGCTCCCGCTTCAATCATCGCTAGTGCGGTTTGGGTATCACGAATACCGCCAGAGGCTTTCACGCCGATGTTGCCTACCGTTTTCTTCATTAAAGCAACATCTTCTGCGGTTGCGCCGCCTTTATTGAAACCTGTTGAGGTTTTAACGAATGCCACACCCAACGCTTTACAGATTTCACAAGCTTTTACGATTTCTTCTTTGGTGAGTAAGCATGTTTCCAAAATCACTTTAAGCGGTACACCATGACAAGCGGTTAATACAGCTTGAATATCATCTTTTACGGCATCCCATTTATTGGATTTAATCAAGCCGACATTAATTACCATATCGATTTCACCCGCCCCAGCTTTGATGGCTTCTTGGGTTTCAAACGCTTTGATAGAGGATAAGTTGGCGCCAAGAGGGAAACCAACAACCGTACAAATTTTGACGTTTGAGCCAGCGAGTTTTTCTTTGGCTAAAGGAATATAACCTGAATTAATGCAGACGGAATAAAAACCGTACTGAATAGCTTCATCACAGAGCTTAAGAATATCCTGTTCTGTTTTTTCAGCAGTAAGGGCTGTGTGATCAATATATTGTGCTAATTGTTTACTATCCATATTTTTTCTCCTTATTAAATGATGTGGTTATCATAGCAAAATATCTGTAATTTTGACCGCACTTTTCTGATCGATTACAATTCATTTATCCTAGAGCATGAAATTTTATTGTGAAACTTAAAACCTTATTAAAAAATGCGATTTCGCTCCTGCTGACATTGATTGTCGTAAGCAGTATTCTCGATTTTATTCGTAAACCCAATATTCCACCTGAAATCAATGCGACGGCACTTTATGATTTACAGGGGAATGCCTTCTTTTTACCCCAATTAGATCAAGCTAAGCCGACGATCATTTACTTCTGGGGAAGTTGGTGTGGTTATTGTCGTTATACTTCTCCAGCGATTAATTCACTTTCAGAAGAAGGCTATCCGGTAGTCTCTGTTGCGCTGCGTTCGGGGACAAATAAGGAAGTGGAAGATTATTTACAAACGCATCACTATCAGTTTACAACGGTGAATGATCCTCAAGGCAAGATTGCGGATCAATGGCAGGTGAATGTGACACCGACGATTATTATTTTAAATAAAGGAAAAATGGATTTGGCCACAACGGGCTGGACAAGTTACTGGGGCTTAAAAGTGCGGTTGTTTTTCACAGAGTTTTTTGGCTAAGCGGTACAAAATCTATTACAATACACAGACTTATTCTAAAGAGGACAGAATTATGATTATCGTAACAGGTGGCGCCGGTTTTATCGGCAGTAATATCGTTAAAGCATTAAACGATATGGGACGCAAAGATATTTTAGTGGTGGATAACTTAAAAGACGGGACTAAATTCATTAACTTAGTGGATCTTGATATCGCAGATTACTGCGATAAAGAAGACTTCATTGCATCAATTATTGCAGGTGATGATTTAGGTGAGATCGATGCGGTATTCCATGAAGGGGCTTGCTCAGCGACTACTGAATGGGACGGCAAATACATCATGCATAACAACTACGAATATTCAAAAGAGTTATTGCATTACTGCTTAGATCGTCAGATTCCGTTCTTGTATGCATCAAGTGCGGCAACTTATGGCGACAAAACTGAATTCCGTGAAGAGCGTGAATTTGAAGGCCCATTGAATGTGTACGGTTATTCTAAATTCTTATTCGACCAATATGTACGTGCAATTTTACCTGAAGCACAATCACCGGTATGTGGTTTCCGTTATTTCAACGTGTATGGTCCACGTGAAGGCCACAAAGGTTCAATGGCAAGCGTAGCATTCCACTTAAATAACCAAATCCTAAAAGGCGAAAATCCAAAATTATTTGCAGGCAGTGAACACTTCCGCCGTGATTTCGTTTATGTAGGTGATGTGGCACAAGTCAACATTTGGTGCTGGCAAAATGGTATTTCGGGTATCTTTAACTGTGGTACCGGCAATGCAGAATCTTTCGCAGAAGTGGCGAAAGCGGTAATTAAATTCCACGGCAAAGGCGTAGTAGAAACCATTCCATTCCCAGAGCATTTGAAATCGCGCTATCAAGAATATACTCAAGCAGATTTAACGAAACTTCGCGCAACCGGCTATGACAAACCATTTAAAACTGTCGCGGAAGGTGTGGCTGAGTATATGGCGTGGTTAAATAGAAAATAATATTTATATATACAAAATGCCCTAGTATAAGGGCATTTTCTTTTTTAATGTATCATTTCTAGAGTTTTTATATATCGATTATATATTTCTTGATAGCTCGCTACTCTTAGTTGATTTGGATAAGTTCTTGAATTTTCATCTAAATGAATAAACTCTTCACATAAAGATTTTAATTTTCCCTCACCATTTGCCCACATTGCTTGAATAGCAGCTCCTAATGCAGCAGCTTCATCTTCTTGCAGACAAACGACCTCTGCATTCATCACATCTGATATCATTTGTCTCCATAATGTACTTTTTGAACCACCACCAATTAAACGAATTTGAGAAGTATTTAGCCCAGCTTGACGGAAAAGATCTAAACCGTAGCGCAAAGTGAAGGTTGTACTTTCCATCATCGCACGACAAAGATTTTCTCGTGTAAAATTACTTGAGTCTAAGCCTAGAATACTGGCTTTAGCATTAGGCAACGGTGGTACACGTTCTCCATTAAAGAATGGCAAAACAGTAATGCCATTTGCGCCAATCGTGGATTGTTGAGCAAGGAGATTAAATTCATTGATATCTATCTGGAATAAGTTCATTAATTGTTTATTTGATGATGTCATATTCATTACACAAATTAATGGAAGCCACCCATTGCTACTCGAACAAAAATTTGCAATCATCGGAGGTAAATTTGATAAAAAACGATTTGTAGAAGCATATAACGTACCCGAAGTACCTAGACTCATTGTGGCAATGCCTTCATGAATATTGCCCGTACCGATGGCACCCATCATATTATCCCCACCTCCAGTAGAGACGGTTACGTTCTTATTAAACCCAAATAACGCAGCAATCTCAGGCTTAAGTACTCCTAATTTTTTTTCTGCTGAAAGTAAGGTTGGTAGTACATCATTCATTACTAATTCTGGTGCAATTTTGGAAAATACCTCATTACTCCATTTACGATTTATAATATCAAAATACCCTGTACCAGAAGCATCGCCGAATTCTGTACAAAAATTACCTGTAAGCCAATAATTAAGATAATCATGAGGCAACATAACTTTTTTAATTTGGGTAAATTGTTCTGGGTAATGTTTACGAAACCACATTAATTTCGATGCGGTATAACCTGTTTGGCACATTATTCCAAGCTTTTCAAATGCTGCCTTTTGTCCTCCTAGTTTTTCTATTAACTCATCATTTTCGTCAGTAGTTTCTGTATCACACCACAATTTAGCATTATATAAAGGTTGATCATATTTATCTAATATTACCAATCCATGCTGTTGACCTGAAATCCCAATACCTTTGACTAAATTAGGAGAAAAGTGAAGTGAGCTTTTCGCTTGTCTTAACGCGATCTCCAATGCATGTTTTAATGCCTCAATCCACCAGTTAGGATGTTGCTCTCGTCTACCATTGGATTGCTCAATTAAATCATGTTTTGCATAACCTATGCCAATTACTTTTCTCTGGGAAAAATCTACAACTATTGCTTTTGTGCCTTGCGTGCCACAATCAATACCGATATACATAAATGCCTCCTAAGAAATAAAAAATGCGGTAAAAAATGGCCGCACTTTTACATTAAGTTTAAGCATAAATAGCTTGATTTACTAAATTTTCCAAATATTCTTGTTGGCCTGAAATCGGTTTAGGATCTAATCCTTTTTGTTGGACAAGTAGTGCAAGTCCTTCAAGTGAGGTTTTGCCTTGTAAGATTTGTTGACCAAGCTCACAATCCCAACCAGAATAACGTTTATCTACAATTTTTTGTAATGTCGCATTTTGTAACATTTGTGCCGCGCGTTTTAAGGATAGAGCCAATACATCAATTGCTCCTATATGTCCATAGAATAAATCGTAAGGATCGATGCTTTGACGACGGATTTTTGCATCGAAATTAAAACCACCTGTGGTAAATCCTCCGTGTCTTAAAATCTCATACATAACTAGAGTATTTTCTTCCACGCTATTTGGGAATTGATCAGTATCCCAACCTAATTGCGGATCTCCCCGGTTAGCATCAATTGAACCAAAAATATCTAATGCAAACGCTGTTGCGACCTCATGTTGAAACGTATGACCAGCTAAAGTGGCATGATTCGCTTCAATATTCACCTTAATTTCTTTTTCTAAACCAAATTGTTTTAAGAAACCATATACAGTCGATACGTCATAATCATATTGGTGTTTTGTTGGTTCTTGTGGTTTTGGTTCAATTAACAATGTACCTTTAAATCCAATTTTATGTTTATGTTCCACAACCATTTGCATAAAACGACCAATTTGTTCGCGCTCACGCTTAAGATCTGTATTAAGCAAGGTTTCATATCCTTCTCTACCACCCCACAAAACATAGTTTTCTCCACCAAGACGTTGAGTTGCATTCATTGCATTAAAGACTTGTGTCGCAGCCCAAGCAAATACCTCAGGGTTTGGGTTTGTAGAGGCTCCAGACATATAACGTGGATTAGTAAAACAATTTGCTGTACCCCATAAAAGTTTCACTCCTGTTTCAGCTTGTTTGCGTTCTAAAATATCAACAATATGATTAAAATTATGTACATATTCCTGAACCGAATTGCCCTCCGGTGCAACATCCACATCATGGAAACAGTAATACGGCACACCTAATTTACTTAAAAATTCAAATGCAATATCTGCTTTTTGCTCAGCTGCCACAAGAGTATTTGAATTTTTTTGCCAACTGCGATTAAGTGACCCTTGTCCAAACATATCATTTCCATTCCAGCAAAATGTATGCCAATAGCACACAGCTAAACGTAAATGTTCAGCCATAGTTTTACCTAAAATAACTTGATTCGCATCATAGTGTTTAAAGGCAAAAGGATTTGTAGATTGTGGTCCTTCAAATTTTACTTTTTCAATTTTGTCGAAGTAGGTTTTCATAAGATTTTCCTCTCTGATAATGAATTTGTTGCATTTTTGAGAAAAAAATCTGTTTCATCAATTACGTTATTTCGTTTTTCAATAGCGATAATTTGTAATTGTGGTAGAGATCACAATTGTGAAAAAACGTAATAATAGTAAAAGATTTTATAATTGAAAGCATTTACTAAAGTAGGAAAACTAAAAAGCAGAGCTATAGCTCTACACTCTACTTACTTAACTATTGAGGTATCAGTATGAAAATCAAATCAGCTTTACTCACACTCGCAGCTGTATTAACGGTATTTAGTAGTTCAGCATATTCAAAAGATCTTAAAATAGGTCTATCTATTGATGACTTACGTTTAGAGAGATGGCAAAAAGACCGAGATATTTTCGTAAAAAAAGCAGAAACAATGGGGGCAAAAGTATTTGTTCAGTCTGCAAATGGTGATGACTCAGCACAAATCTCTCAGATTGAAAATATGATTAATAAAGATATTGATGTATTAGTCATTATTCCACATAACGGTGAGGTATTAAGTAACGTTATTTCAGAGGCTAAAAAAGAAGGGATTAAAGTTCTTGCGTATGACCGTTTAATTAACAATGCAGATTTAGATTTTTATGTTTCATTTGATAATGAAAAGGTTGGGGAGTTGCAAGCAAAAAGTGTGGTTGCTGTAAAACCTGAAGGTAATTATTTCTTAATGGGGGGGGCCCCTGTAGATAACAATGCGAAGTTATTTAGAAAAGGACAAATGAAAGTCTTAGAACCATTAATCAAAAGTGGAAAGATTAAAGTTGTAGGGGATCAATGGGTTGATTCTTGGTTAGCTGAGAAAGCATTGCAAATTATGGAAAATGCCCTTACTGCAAATAAAAATAATATTGATGTAGTAGTAGCATCAAACGATGCTACCGCTGGAGGGGCAATTCAAGCATTAAGCGCTCAAGGCTTATCTGGTAAAGTGGCTATTTCTGGTCAAGACGCTGATTTAGCAGCAATTAAGCGTATTGTGAATGGTTCGCAAACTATGACTGTTTATAAACCAATCACAAAACTTGCAGATAAAGCAGCAGAAATTGCGGTGAAATTGGGTAAAGCAGAAAATATTCAGTCTAATGCAGAACTCAATAATGGATTGAAAAATGTACCTTCATATTTGCTTGACCCTATTGCTATTGATAAAAGCAACATAGATGAAACTATCATTAAAGATGGTTTTCATACTAAAGAAAGTATTTATCAATAATCTCAAAGGGGGGGAGTTTCTTCCTCCCCTTGTTTTTTAGGGAGTATGGTATGGCATTGCTAGAAATGAAAAACATCACAAAGAAATTTGGTGATGTGACTGCACTTAGTAACATTTCAATTGAATTAGAAGCTGGTGAGATTTTATCTTTATGTGGAGAAAATGGTTCAGGAAAATCAACGCTAATGAAAGTCCTTTGTGGTATTTATCCTTATGGGGATTATAGCGGGAATATTTATTTTTCAGATAGTGAATTAAAGGCTAAAAATATTAAAGATACAGAACAAAAGGGTATTTCCATTATTCACCAAGAGCTTACCCTAGTAAAAAATATGTCAGTGCTTGAAAATATCTTTTTAGGTAATGAAATGACTTATAAAGGTTTAACATTAGACAATGAAATGTATATACGTTGTAAAACGTTATTGCAACAGGTTCAATTAAATATTGACCCTAATACCCAGGTCGGTGAGTTAGGACTTGGGCAACAGCAATTAGTAGAAATTGCAAAAGCATTGAACAAGCAAGTTCGCTTGCTTATTCTTGATGAACCTACAGCTTCGCTTACTGAAAAAGAAACTGCCATCTTATTAAATTTGGTCAAGGAACTCAAAACTCATAATATCGCCTGTATCTATATTTCTCATAAACTTAATGAAGTCAAAGAAATCTCCGACAAGATTTGTGTCATTCGAGATGGCGAACATATTGGTACAAAAGTTTCTTCTACAATGACTGAGGACGACATTATTACCATGATGGTTGGTCGCGAAATTACTTCACTTTATCCTCATGAATTACATGAAATTAAAGAGGAAATTTTGCGAGTTGAAAATCTTTCTGCTTGGCATCCAATTAATACACATATTAAGCGTGTAAACGATGTCACTTTTAGTCTTCATGCTGGTGAGATTTTAGGTGTTGCAGGTTTAGTTGGTTCAGGACGAACAGAAATGGTGCAATGTTTGTTTGGTTCTTACCAAGGAAAGCATGAAGGTAAAATTTTCATTAATGAAGAACAGGTCGACATAAAAAATTGCGCACAAGCAATTAGACATAAAATTGTAATGGTACCTGAGGACCGTAAGAAACATGGCATAGTTTCGATTATGGAGGTGGGCAAAAATATTACTCTTTCTTCTCTAAAAGAATATTGTTTTGGAAAAATGGTGCTTAATGAGGCGAAAGAAGAACAAGTAATCGCTTCAGCGATTAAGCAGCTTAAAGTGAAAACCTCCTCTCCAAATTTAGCTATTGGTCGCTTAAGCGGAGGTAATCAACAAAAGGCAATTTTAGCAAAATGTTTACTACTCAATCCCAAAATTTTAATTTTAGATGAACCGACCCGTGGTATTGATGTAGGAGCAAAATATGAAATTTATAAATTAATTAATCAGCTCGCTCAAGAAGGTATTGGAATTATTGTGATTTCATCTGAGTTACCAGAGGTGCTTGGTATTAGTGACCGAGTTCTTGTTATGCACCAAGGTAAACTTAAAGCTAATCTTATTAATAATGGACTCACACAGGAACAAGTAATGGAAACTGCACTTAAGGAGTAATCTATGTTTAAGTTAAAATCCGTGAATCTACAAGTTTATATTATGCTAATTGCTATTGCTGTTATTATGGTATTTTTTACCGTGGCAACAGATGGTGCTTATTTAAGTGCACGAAATATTTCTAACTTATTGCGTCAAACTTCAATTACTGGCATTCTTGCTATTGGCATGGTATTTGTCATTATTTCTGCTGAAATTGACTTATCCGTAGGGTCATTGATGGGATTACTAGGTGGTTTTGCAGCTATATCAGATGTGTGGTGGGGATTGCCATTACCTGTCACCATTGTAGCAACGCTAGCACTTGGATTACTCTTTGGCTTATGGAATGGGTGGTGGGTTGCTTACCGCAAAGTACCATCTTTCATTGTTACTCTTGCTGGTTATCTTGCTTTTCGTGGGATTCTTATTGGTTTAACAAATGGTACAACAGTATCTCCAATCAGTAGCTCAATGTCAGTTATTGGACAAGGTTATTTATCTGATGTAACTGGATTCATTCTTGGTAGTATTGCAGTGATTAGTTTTATAATTTGGGGATATTATCAACGTAAAAGCCGTCAACAATTTCAACTTGAAGTGCCTGAATTGTCAAAATATTTTACAAAATATGCCTTATTTGCAGTTGTTGTATTGGGGGCTGTGTATTTACTTAATGATTACCGTGGTATTCCATTCCCTGTATTGGTACTGGCAATTCTTGCAGTATTTGGAGTGTTTTTATCTCGTAAAACATCATTTGGCCGTCATGTCTATGCTATTGGTGGCAATATCGATGCTGCAAAATTATCAGGCATTAATGTAGAAAAAACAAAACTTACCATCTTTGCTATGAATGGTATACTAGTTGCAATTGCGGGTTTAATTCTTAGTGCTCGACTTGGAGCAGGGTCACCATCTGCTGGTCAAAATGCAGAATTAGATGCGATTGCGGCCTGTGTAATTGGAGGTGCTAGTTTAGCTGGTGGTGTTGGTAGTATTTGGGGAGTTGTGATTGGGGCTCTAATTATAGCCTCACTTGATAATGGTATGAGTATGCTTGATGTTCCAACCTTCTGGCAATATATAGTCAAAGGAACAATCTTATTACTTGCAGTCTGGATTGATACTAGTAGTAAGAAAAAAATGTGATATTAATTAGTTCTGAATCGCCATCGAAAAATGGCGATTTTTATTATACATACTTTTATAAAGCCTAATTTTCCGCTATATTTTCCAAGACCAAATCAATGGAATGGATCTATGGCTGAACAATATTATAAAATCGCTCTCTTATTTAATGCCAATAAAGTATATGATCGTCAGGTTGTGGAAGGTATTGGACAATATATTCAGGCTTCACAATGTACTTGGGATATTTTTGTGGAGGATGAATTTGTATATCATGCAGACATTATTAAAGAACTTTCTATTGATGGTATCATTGCCGATTTTGACGATCCCAAAACTGCCGAATTCTTACAAAACTCTCAAATTCCGACAATCGCTGTTGGTAGTTCTTATCAACGGTCTGATTTTTATCCACATTTTCCCTACGTTGCAACTGATAATACAGCATTAGTTGATATGGCCTTTTCTCATCTTCAAGAAAAGGGTCTTTCACACTTTGCTTTTTATGGTATGCAAATGGATTGTGAAAAACACTGGTCAAAAGAGCGAAAAAGTGAGTTTATCGCATTAATGGAGAAAAATCATTATCCGCTTTACCTTTATGAAGGTGCCCAAACTAACGCCTCAAACTGGTTAGAGGAGCAACGAAATCTGATTAAATGGCTGAAAACTCTACCGATTCATACAGGGATTATTGCAGTAACCGATGCAAGAGCGCGCCATCTATTACAAGCTTGTGAATATAGCAAGATCGCAGTGCCAGAAGAGCTTTGTGTAATAGGTATTGATAATGAAGAATTAATTCAATATTTATCGAGAGTTTCTCTTTCTTCGGTAGAACAAGGGGCGAGGGATATCGGCTATCAAGCAGCCAAACTATTGTATCGGTTATTAAATGGCCATAAAGTTTCACATATCCCGATTTTGATCCCTCCAACTGCGGTTCATGCGAGAAACTCTACAGATTATCGTTCTTTAAGAGATCCTTTAGTCATGCAAGCTATTCATTATATTCGTCATCGAGCTTGCCAAGGGATTAAAGTCGAACAAGTATTAGACCATTTAGAAACTTCACGTTCCAATCTTGAACAACGTTTTAAGAATGAAATGAATAAAACTATCCACCAAGTGATTCATGAGGAAAAATTTTCTCGTGCAAAAAATTTATTACAACAAACAGATATTTCTATTCAAGAAATATCAGAAATTTGTGGCTATCCTTCCATTCAATATTTTTATTCTGTGTTTAAAAAAGAGTTAGGCTTAACGCCAAAAGAATTTAGACAATGTAATTAAAGTGACTATTATTATGACATAACGCAATAAATTATATTTATAAGGTCAAACATGAATATTTTAATTATCGGCCCGTCTTGGGTCGGCGATATGATGATGTCGCACAGTTTGTATCAACAACTCAAACAGCAATATCCCCATTGCCAAATTGATGTAATGGCGCCCAATTGGTGTAAACCGCTTTTAGCCCGTATGCCAGAAGTGCGTCATGCTATTGAAATGCCGCTCGGACACGGCAAATTTGCCTTGTGTGAACGTTATCGTTTAGGTAAGGCATTACGCAATCAATATGATATGGCGATTGTGTTACCAAACTCCTTGAAGTCTGCTTTCATCCCCGCTTTTGCAAAAATTGCGGTACGTCGTGGCTGGAAAGGGGAAAGCCGTTATTTATTGCTTAACGATTTACGCAATAACAAACGAGATTACCCAATGATGGTGCAACGTTATGTGGCGTTAGCTTTTGAGCAAAATTCGGTGCCAAAAGCGGCAGATATTCCTGTTATAAAACCTTATTTAACCGTTGATCCTACTCGACAGGCGGAAACCTTTAAAAACTTTGAAAAACAGACCGTACTTTTAGGCGAACGTCCGATTATTGGTTTCTGTCCTGGAGCTGAATTTGGTCCAGCTAAACGTTGGCCGCATTATCATTATGCTAAATTAGCAGAAATGCTGATTGAAAAAGGCTACGCAGTAGAATTATTTGGTTCACCAAAAGATGTAGAAGCTGGGGAGCAAATTCGCAATGCATTACCAGCCGAGCTACAATCATTTTGTTTAAATTTAGCGGGACAAACTAACCTGAATCAAGCAGTAGATTTAATTGCTAACTGTACGGCAGTGGTGAGCAATGATAGCGGCTTAATGCATATTGCCGCTGCGACAGATCGTCCATTGGTTGCACTTTACGGCCCAACGAGTCCAACTTATACGCCACCATTATCAGATAAAGCCGTGATTATTCGTTTAATTGAAGGCGATTTAATTAAGGTGCGTAAAAGTGCAGATAGCTCGGAAGGGTATCATCAAAGTTTGATTGATATTACACCTGAAATGGCATTAGAAAAATTAGAGGCATTATTAGCAAAATGAACCCTCTCCGCATACATTTACAATTAATTGGAATGGTGATTTTATGGGGCGCCTCTTGGCCCTGGGGGCGAGTGATTGCCCAAGCCATGCCGACATTTGTTGCTTCAAGCATGCGCTTTTTTTTCGCCATTATTCCACTCATTATTTGGCTATATGCGGCAAATCGCTTCAAATATGCTAAACAACTAAACGCTAATCAGTGGATGGGGTTGTTTGTAACTGCCTTTTTCGGTGTTTTCGCCTATTCCACATTTTTTATCTGGGGGTTGAAATATCTTCCCGCGGGACAAGCGGCTGTTATTGTGGCGACAAACCCTGTATTTACCACGCTTTTGGCGATTTTTTTATTTAAAGAAAAATGGAATCGCTGGGTAATACTTGGAATGGTTATTGCCATGAGCGGAACATTATTGGCTCTCACAAAAGGGAATTTTTTACAAATGATGGATTCCTTTGGATTTGGGCAAATATTATTAATTGGTGCGCTAATTTGTTGGGTCGTTTACACCTTATTGGCGAGAAAAGTACTTGCGGGCATTGATTCTCTCACCGCAACCACATTATCTTCCATTTTTGGTTTTTTATTGTTATTTATATGTGCCCTATGCGTGGAAAGCTCGGACAATTGGCTGACAGTACTGAATTTATCACAAGGTGAGTGGATAAGTTTACTTGGTCTTGCATTTGGTGCAACGGTATTAGCCTATGCATGGTATTTTGATGGTGTGAAACACTTAGGGGCAGGCAATGCCTCGGCTTATATTATTCTTGTGCCTATTTTAGGCATTTTATTTTCAGCCGTTTGGTTGAATGAACAAGTGGATTCCTCCTTAATTATTGGAGGCATTTTAGCCGTATCAGGGCTTGGGATTATGCACTGGGGAAGAAGGTTAATTAAATGAAAGTATGTGTGATTAAGACTTCCTCTATGGGGGATGTGATTCATACTTTGCCGGCATTGACTGATGCACAGCGTGCTATTCCTAATTTATCTATTGATTGGGTGGTGGAAGAGAATTTTGCTGAAATTCCACGTTGGCATTCTGCAGTGAATCAAATTATTCCAATTGCTTTAAGACGCTGGCGAAAATCGCCTTTTTCGGCTCAAACAAAAAACGAGTGGAAATCTTACCGCACTTTATTGCAAGCCAATCAATATGATGCCGTGATTGACGCGCAAGGGCTTTTTAAGAGCGCTTTTTTTGCGACACGATTAGCTAATGGCGTCAAACATGGCTATGATCGCAAGAGTATCCGTGAGCCGATAGCTTCCTTGTTCTACGATAAAAAATACGCGATTTCTTATCAACAACATGCGGTAGAACGTATTCGTCAACTTTTTGCGCAAGCATTATCTTATCCATTACCGAAAGAGAAAGGGGATTATGACATTGCGCGTCATTTTATTTCCGCAGATTCTATCGAACCTTACGTGATCTTTTTTCATTCTACGACAAGAGATGAAAAGCATTGGCCAGAACATGAATGGCGAAATTTAATTGAAAAACTGACCGCACTTTCTGTTCAAGTTCGTTTACCTTGGGGAAATGAAAAAGAAAAGGCGAGAGCAGAGCGATTAGCAGTAGGTTTATCTCATGTAGTTGTTTTGCCTAAGCTTTCATTGCATGAATTGGCTGAACAAATTTCCAATGCGAAAGCCGTGGTATCGGTAGACACAGGGCTTGCCCATTTGACTGCTGCACTGGACAAACCAAATATTACGCTTTATGGCGCAACAGATCCGACCTTAGTTGGTTGTTATGGTCAAAATCAGCATTATTTAATTGCTAATTCGATGGAGAAAATTACCTCAGAGCAGGTCTTTTCTAGCCTAAATACATTAATTAAATAGTTTGTAGAATAATTGGATATGTATTGATCTAGATTAATTTTAGTTAAAATATTGTCTATTTTCTGATAGTTGGGAAAATTTAAGATTGACACATTCAGGTTCTGGTGTATAGACTAAAAAAGTTCAATTTTTTATTAACTTCATTAAATCATAAGGAAAGCGTTATGAAAAAACACTTCTTGCTTTATCTGTAGCTGCATTAGCAGCAGGTTCTGCACAAGCTTATAACTTCCATGTTGACCAAACTGGTACGGATGTCGATTTCTATGGTTCTTTACGTGTTAAGTGGGAAAGCACCTCTAACAAAACCAACTATGTAGCGGGCGGTGAAAGCAAAGAGCACATCAACCACGCAGTAGACAACAATGGTTCACGTTTTGGTATTAAATTAAAACAAAGTTTAGGCGGTGATTTCTACGCATTAGGCCGTGCTGAGTGGCGTATGCGTGGTGAAGCACCTTCACAACATGATTTTGACCATGTTTATACACACTTCCTTTATGCAGGTATTGGCCACAAACAATTTGGTGAGTTAACTTACGGTAACATGCCAACTATCACTGATGAAGTAAAACAAACCGACTTAGCAAATACTTACAGCTTATCTGATGGCTTATTAGATGGTTCTGCTCGTCGTGTAACTCAATACGTGTACAACGGTAACTATGGTGATAACAAAGTTAAATTTGGTGCGTACTACGGTGGTTCAAGCAAACGTAGCATGAAAAACCTTGATTTAACAAACAAACGTAAAAATGCTTGGGGTACAGGTCTTATCTTCAACCATGCAATTGATAGCATTCAAAATGTAACTGTAGCAGCAGGTTTTACTCGTGAAATTTCTGAAAATGCTGACAAAACAGCATACTACAGCAATGCTTATGCTTTAGGCTTAGCATATAACTTTGTTCACACTACTTATGGTTTAGACTTTGCTCACAAAGATACTAAAAATAAAGATGGCGCAGGTAACAAGGTAAAAAATAATGAAGTAACCGCAGTAATTCGCCAAGGTTTAAATGAAGACTGGAACGTATATGCAATGTATTCTTATAAAACTGAGAAAACGTTACCTGTGGGTTCTGCATATTCCAAATCAACAGATCGCCAATTCTTAGTGGGTACTGAATACTATGTGTATAATCAAGGTTCATTAAAAGTTAAACCATTCATTGAATGGCAAGCGACTCGTACTAAATACGAGAATACCTTTGATGACGCAGGTAAACAGCTTGATCGTAGCCGTGATTTCAAAACTGTTATCGGTTTACGTGCATACTGGTAATTTATCAGTTTAATTTTATAAAGTGAGCGGATAGTGAAAGCTATCCGCTTTTCTTTTTGGCTTGTAATTTTGATTTTCACCCCCATAATACTGCTCAGGCGCAAAGTGCGGTAACAAAATGACATCTTTTTTGAATGTTTACGATTTATTCGAAAAATTGACCGCGCTTTTTACTCAAAGAATAAATAGGAACAAATAATGAATTACACTCAAGACAATGACAAACTTTACCGCTACCTTTTCCAAAACCGTGCCGTGCGTGGTGAATGGGTGCGATTAAATCAAACTTTTACTGATACGTTGAATACTCATCATTATCCAAAAGCGGTACAAAACTTATTAGGTGAGATGATGGTGGCGACTAATTTATTGACTGCAACATTAAAATTTAACGGTAATATTACTGTTCAAATTCAAGGTGATGGTCCATTAAAATTAGCTTTAGTAAATGGTAATGACCAACAACAGATCCGTGCATTAGCACGTGTACAAGGCGATATTCAAGACGGTATGAGCCTTCATGATATGATCGGCAAAGGCGTATTAGTGATTACGATTGCTCCAACTGAAGGTGAGCGGTATCAAGGCGTTATCGGTTTAGATAAACCAACGATTACGGAATGTTTAGAAGACTATTTTGTTCGTTCAGAACAATTACAAACTCAGCTTATTATTCGCACGGGTGAATATGAAGGCAAACCAGTTGCTGCAGGAATGTTGCTACAGATTATGCCGGATGGCCAAGGTACACCAGAGGATTTTGAGCATTTAACTACGTTAGCTGCAACCGTAAAAGATGAGGAGTTATTTGGATTACCCGCAGAAGAATTGCTTTATCGCTTATATCACGAAGAAGTGGTGGAAGTTTTTGAACCACAATCAGTTTCTTTCTTCTGTGGTTGCTCACCTGAGCGTTCAGGGGCAGCATTATTACTGATTCCAGAAGCTGAAATTGAGGAAATCTTAGAAGAGCATAAAGGCAGCATTGATATGCAGTGTGAATGTTGTGGCACGCATTACTTCTTCAATAAAGAAGCAATCAATAAACTCAAACAAGCACAATAAGAAAAATCCCCGTTCATGATAACGGGGATTTTTTTATGCTCTTTTATTGTTGAACTTGTTCTAAGCAATGTTTGATGGCATCCGGAATCGAGCCACCGTGGTTTTTATTGGGAATGGAAATAAACGCCACGGAATTTCCTTGTTTGGTTAATATTTCCGCCAGTTGATGCGCATTGATTGTTCGCATTTGTTTCCGTTGATTAATACGCTGTAATTGCTCTTCAGTGATATTCGGATCCTGTTCAGGATGTTCTTCATAAGAGCCTAATGTAATCAGAATATGTGATGGTTTTTGGCTAATCCATGGCTCATTTTGAGGCAAAAATGAACCATTCCCCCACCAAAGAGAAGGGCTTGCCAATGTGTAATGTTGAAATAAATCCGGTTGATGGAAGAGCACGTATAATCCAAACAACCCACCAAAAGAATGGCCAAAGAAATATTGTTTTTCCTTATTGATATCGAAATGCTGTTCAATATAAGGCTTTACATCTTGTTGAATAAAACGTAGAAAATCAGCGGCTTTCCCTCCTTTGGCAAATTCAGCGCCTTCTACTGGAAAAGTGTAATCTCTCATTCGTTCCTCAATGACGTAAGCTTTATCAGATACATAACCGATACCAACAATAAGGGGGAGTGGTTTATGAGGATTGACAGCATTCACTGCTATTGGAAATTGAGCGTTACCATCTAGCGTATAAAGTGCGGTCAGTTTTTTCGACGTTTTCGGTGGAATAGCAATAAACAAACGATAATGCTTGCCTTCAAAAGTAAAATCTTTTTGTTGAATTTGATACATTTTTTTCATGCTTTCTTGAATAGGAGGAATCTTAAAGTTGGGTTCTGCTTGCGCGCTTTGCGTACACATCAGCAGGAAAAATAAAAAGGGTAAACGCAGAAATGAGAACATGGTTATCCGGTCTTAATTTGAGAATGGTTATCACTATATAGTAAAAGTAAAGGTGAAATCAACCGCACTTCATCTTGGCTCCCCAAAACACCCTAAAAATAGGTAGAAATTTTCAATGAATGTTCAAAAATTTGATCTAGTTAACATTTTTTTTCTGGCAATTCCCCTACAATAACCACAGGAAAAATTTTTAAACTTTAATCAAGAGGTGAACTATGACTGACATTAAAAATGTAATTAAAGAACTTGAAGCCATTGGTATTCATGATGTAAAAGAAGTGGTTTATAACCCAAGCTATGAACAACTTTTTGAAGAAGAAACCAAACCTGGCTTAGAAGGCTTTGAAAAAGGTACACTTACCACAACTGGAGCGGTGGCTGTTGATACAGGGATCTTTACCGGTCGTTCGCCGAAAGATAAATACATCGTTTTAGATGATACCACAAAAGATACTGTGTGGTGGACTTCTGATGTGGCGAAAAACGATAACAAACCAATGACTCAAGAAACTTGGTCAAGCTTGAAAGGTCTTGTGACTAAACAACTTTCTGGTAAACGTTTATTCGTGGTTGATGGTTTCTGTGGCGCAAGTGAACAAGACCGTATCGCAGTACGTATTGTGACTGAAGTAGCATGGCAAGCACACTTTGTGAAAAATATGTTCATTCGTCCTACAGAAGAACAATTAAAAACCTTTAAACCTGATTTCGTGGTAATGAATGGTTCTAAATGCACCAACCCGAACTGGAAAGAACAAGGTTTGAACTCTGAAAACTTCGTTGCATTCAACTTAACTGAGCGTATCCAATTAATCGGTGGTACTTGGTACGGCGGCGAAATGAAGAAAGGTATGTTCTCAATGATGAACTACTTCCTACCACTTAAAGGTGTAGGTGCAATGCACTGTTCTGCTAACGTAGGTAAAGACGGTGATGTAGCAATCTTCTTCGGTTTATCAGGTACAGGTAAAACCACCCTTTCCACCGATCCAAAACGTGAATTGATCGGTGACGATGAGCACGGTTGGGATGATGTAGGTATCTTCAACTTCGAAGGTGGTTGCTACGCGAAAACTATCCATCTTTCTGAAGAAAATGAGCCAGATATCTATCGTGCAATCCGTCGCGATGCGTTATTAGAAAACGTAGTAGTTCGTGCTGATGGTTCAGTTGATTTCGATGATGGTTCTAAAACTGAAAATACTCGTGTGTCTTACCCAATTTATCACATTGATAATATTGTTAAACCAGTATCTCGTGCTGGTCACGCAACGAAAGTAATTTTCTTAACTGCGGATGCATTCGGTGTATTACCTCCTGTGTCTAAATTGACACCAGAGCAAACCAAATACTACTTCTTATCTGGTTTCACCGCTAAATTAGCTGGTACAGAGCGCGGTATTACTGAGCCAACTCCAACCTTCTCAGCATGTTTCGGTGCGGCGTTCTTAACTCTTCACCCAACACAATATGCTCAAGTGTTAGTTAAACGTATGCAAGCTGCTGGTGCAGAAGCATACTTAGTGAACACAGGTTGGAACGGTACAGGTAAACGTATCTCAATCAAAGATACTCGTGGTATTATCGATGCCATCTTAGATGGTTCTATCGAAAAAGCAGAAATGGGCGAGTTACCAATCTTTAACTTAGCGATTCCAAAAGCATTACCAGGTGTAGATCCAGCGATCTTAGACCCACGTGATACTTATGCTGACAAAGCTCAATGGCAAGCTAAAGCTGAAGATCTTGCAGGTCGTTTCGTGAAAAACTTCGAAAAATATGCGACTAATGCAGAAGGTAAAGCACTTATCGCAGCAGGTCCAAAAGCTTAATTAGAGAATATCATATCTAATTAAACATCTCTAAAAATAACCGCACTTTGGTTTTTAAATCAAAGTGCGGTTTTCTTTTAAACATTCAGTGCATTTTTTGCCGCAGTGTAGTTTTAGTTTTTGGTTTCAGTGGGGGCTAATGCGCCACCAAGCCATCCATTTGGATTATCAGGGAATTGCTTTTGCAATTGGGAATAGAATGCAACGGCACGGTCGTATTGTTTTTCATTTCGAGCGGCTTTGCCTAAATTTTCCAGTTCATTTTGAGAAAATTGCGCTGGTGCGCAGCTTTCGCAAAGTGAAAGTGCTTTAGCGGATTGATTCGTCCTCAGATAGAGTGTAATTAAATCATCGCGCACTTTAATATCGTGTGTCCTCTTAAATAAGGCCTCAAGTTTTGGAATAGCTTGATTTAATTGAGCCTCTCCTTGACGAGAGAAAATGATGATATTTTCTCGTTCGGTATCAATAGAGGAATTTTGGGCATAGGCAACCTGTACTACTGAGGTACTGACACCTACTAATAGCACAGCCTTAAAGACATGGGATAGAGACTTCATATTAAATTCTACTATGTTTAATTATAATTATTTATTGTGGACTCCATATTTATGACAATGTAAAGAAAGTGTAAGTTTCGTAAAGTGGTCTGACCTCAAGTTGAGCGATAAAAAACATTAGTTATGTATAACAGCGGGGATTTTAGGTAAAAAAATAGGCGTTTTAGTAAAATAAAACGCCTATTTGATATTTAGAGAAGTGATTGACCGTTATTTCAAAATAAACATCGGTGTGTTACTGATAGGATCACGATGAATGATGACATCCAAATCAAACACATCCTTAAGTAACTCTTCGGTCATCACTTCATCAGGTGTGCCTTGTGCCATTAAGGCACCTTTTTTCATGACGATTAAGTAATCGCAATAGCGGCAGGCTTGGTTGAGATCATGCAACACCGTAATCACGGTTTTACCGTTTTGTTGCATTTGTCGCATCATGCCCATGAGTTCTGCTTGGCGGTTTAAATCCAGATAAGTGGTAGGCTCATCGAGTAGCACTAATTCGGCATCTTGCGCAAGAGTCATGGCTAAAAATACCCGTTGTTGCTGGCCACCGGATAAATCGGAAACCAACTGTTCGGCGAGTTCGGCAGTTTGTGTTTGTTCCATCGCCCAATTAACCAATTCTTCATCTTTTTGGCTAAGTTTGCCCCAGAGATTTAAGTAAGGCGAACGCCCGTAGGCGATCAATTCCCGCACTTTAATCCCTTCGGGTACTAGGTGTTGCTGCGGGAGAAAAGCCAATTCTTGGGCATATTCTTTAGGGCTTTTTTGCCAAATATCCTGACCTTTATGGGTGATTGAGCCTTGCTTCGGTTTGAGTAAGCGCGCCACCGCTTTTAATGTGGTGGACTTACCGCAACCATTTGGGCCGATTAATGCAATCACTTTATTTCTCGGGAATTTTAACGACAGATTTTTAGCCACGAGTTTATCTTGATAACCTAAAGATAAATTATTGATTTCAATGCTCATTATTTAGTTCTCATCAATAAGTAGAAGAAATATGGCGCACCGATAATCGCGGTCAGAATACCTGCGGGAAGTTCAGTTGGTGGGTCAATCACCCGCGCCAAAATATCCGAAAGTTGTAATAAGAGGGCGCCAATAATCAAGGCTGCCGGTAATAGGGTACGATGTCTGCCACCGACTAAACGACGGGCAAGATGCGGAGCAACCAAGCCTAAAAAGGCAATCGGACCACAAATTGCCACAGCTGTAGTGGAAAGAGCTACCGCTAACACTAAAACGCTAATTTGCACTTTATTTACGGTTACGCCCAAGGTGGAGGCTTTGTTTTCACCTAAACCAAGGGTATCGAGATCGCGACAGAAAATAAATGGTAAGGGCAGCAATACCACTAACCATGGCAATACCACATTCAAATAAGACCAGCTGCGCCCCCACAGGCTTCCTGTGAGCCATAACATTGCCGTATTGATTTCGACCGGATTGGTAAGCATCAGATAATGACTAATGGCTGCCCACAATGCGGAAAGTGCGACCCCAATGATTGCCATTTTGATAGGGCGGAAGTTAAAACCGCACACGATCCATAAAATGACAAAAGAGAGCACGCCGCCTAAAAAGGCAAAAATTGGCATCCAGTAAAATGCCAAGTTTGGCAAGAACATCAATACTGAAACAGCAACCAACCCAGCCGCGTTGTTAATCCCTAAAATGTCGGGAGAGGCAAGTGGATTGCGCACCACGCTTTGCACTAACACACCAGAAATTGCTAAGGCTCCGCCTAATAAAATCGCTAATACTGCACGGGGTAGGCGATATTCCATCAAGGTAAAATAGTTTTTATCATCAGGCTGAAAGGCCGCCCAAATTTCCTCAAAGGAAAGCGTGTAAGTGCCAAGGCGAATACTCAATCCAAAGAGTAGTACCATCAGACTAAGCGTGCCGACATAAAAGCCGATAGCGCGAAAAGATACATGAGAAGCTCGCATTAGTGTCTTCCTCTGGCAAATAATACAAAGACTGGGGCACCGATTAAGGCAAGTACCGCACCAGCAGGCACTTCACTAGGGAAATTAACCGCGCGGGCAATGGTATCTGCAGCGAGCATTAAAATTGCGCCGAGTAACATCGCCATGGGGAGAGATTTTCGCAAGTCATAACCAATCCAATAGCGGGCAAGATGGGGCACGAGTAAGCCAATAAAGGCAACTGGGCCAGCAACACTCACGCTTGAGCCCACAATCAATAACGCCATGATGTTAGCGTACCAACGTAAACGAAAGAGATTGATGCCTAGGGAACGAGCGGATTCATCGCTTAAATTGAGTAAATTCAAACGACTGGCAAAAAACAGGCAGAAAAGTGCGGTCAAAATAAAGAACGGAAATAACGTCAATAATTCATTCCAACGAGCATGTGCAATGCCGCCAGCTAGCCAACTCATAATACCGAAGGCATGATCTTCCGCGATAATGAGCACCAATTTCGTGAGCGCTGCACACAGTAGTGATACAGCAATCCCCGCTAAAATCACCCGGCTACGATCTCCACTGTTGTCTTTCCAACCATTGCTGATCAGCATCACCACAAACCAACTCAGACCGCCACCGATACTGGCAACTAAGGCAATGCTATAACCAGAAAGAATTAAGGGGCTAAACGCACTGGCGGTCACCATGGCAAGACTGGCTCCTGAGTTCACGCTGAGGAGCGTAGGCGAGGCTAGTGGATTGCGCGTAATGGTTTGTAACAACGCCCCCGCCACCGCAAGATTAGCACCTAAAATCATGCCAACTAATGCGCGCGGTAAGCGTAAATCGGTTACCGTAATTTTGGCAATTTCATCGCCATCGGGGAGGAACGCTTGTAACGCTGCAAGCGGTCGAATTTCGATGGGATAATACAAAAACAGGCTTCCCCATAATAGGAAAGCCAGAATGATAAGGGGAAGTCCCCAACGGAAAGTAGACTTCATCATTATTTTTGTTTCACGAAACCTTCAATTTGTTTTGCCATAATTTTGCTCGCCTCTAAGCCACGACCACGCGCCCACATGTCGGAGTCAACGCTGTAAACATGGTTTGCTTTTACAGCAGGAATGGCTTTCCAAAGTGGCTCAGCTTCCCATTTGCGCGCAATACTTTCATCACGATAATGGGCGATGAACAAGTATTCCGGTTTTTCCATTACTAATTGTTCAAGGTTGATTTCTACGAAAGCTTGATCACTATTGAGTTTAGTTGGGGCAAAACCTAATGTCGTTAAGAAACTACCCACATAGCCATTGTCATTTTGGATATTAAATTTATCTTCTCGGGAAGTACCAAATGAGGCTTTTTTGCCTTGCACACCTAAATTTTTTGCGATGTTGGCAATGTAATCATTATGTTCATTGATCTTCGCTTTCATTTCAGCACTTTTACCCACTAAATCACCAATTTTCTGTGCTGTTTCAAGATTTTCTTGGTAGCTTTCATGACGGGAATCGAACATCACCGTTGGCGCAATTTTTTTCAATTCTTCAAATACTGCAGTATGACGAGATGGATCAGCAATAATTAAATCTGGTTTGAGAGAAGCAATCACTTCAAGGCTTGGCTGAGAACGCGTGCCAACGGATTGCCATGCAGCAATTTTTTCGCGCACTTGCGGCAAAATACGATCGACGTTGTTGTCGTCAGCCACACCCACTGGGCTTACTCCGACTTGGGCTAAGGCATCCACAAAAGAATATTCCAACGCCACAACACGGCTTGGGGTTTTATCAAGGGTAAATTCACCTTTGGCATCTTTAACCGTCACGGCGCTAGCAAATGCAGACGCCATTAATAATGCTGAAGCTAAAGTAGTTTTGAATAATTTTTTCATGTTGTGTCCTCAATAATAAAAAGCATTTGGATTATACATTCAAACAATATTATTGAGAATAGTTGTATTTTAGCTATTTGGTCGGACTTCTCTATTTTGCCCGCATTCTAGCAAGCAAGCTGACAGCGATAATGATGACTAATGAACCAATCCAGAAATTTAGGCTTGGTACGTTATCCCAGAAGAGCCAGTCACAGATGCTGGAAAAAATGACGCCAGTAAAAGCAAAAGGCGTAATGACATTGGCAGGGGCGTATTTAAAGGCGCGAGTGAGTAATAATTGGAAAATAAGACCGAATCCGCCTACCAAAAGCAGTAATGCAAATCCATGTAATGTCGGCATTTTCCACTGTGCGATGAAAAAGAGCGGTAACAAAATCGAGCCTAATAAGTGAAAGTAAAACACGATATTTTTAGGTGAGTTGTGTTTATTGAGCTCTTGTAAGCTGATAAATGCCATGGCTGCTAGCACAGCAGCACCTAACGCATAGCCTACATGGATAGGGTTGATATTCATTGATCCGTTGGTCAGCATAATGATGGATATACCGATAAAACCCATAAAACTACAAGCTAATACTTTTAATGGTGTTCTGACTTTAAAGAAAAACAGCAATAAAGGCACAAAAAGTGCGGACGTATTCATCAATAAAGTCGCAATGGAAATTGGTAAATATTTAATCGCGTAAAAGGTTAACAACATACTAGCAATGCCGGCGAGATTACGCAAAACGAGAAACTTCCATTGCGACATATCAACTTTGAAATCGCCATCTTTAATTAAAAAAGGCAGGAGAAACACAAAACCAATAAAAAAACGGGAAAATAAAATTTCACTGGACGGTAATTCATCAGAGGCGTATTTTACAAATACGCCCATTAAGGCAATGCTGATGTAAGCTAACACCATACAAACAACAGCCTTTTGATAATTATTGCGGAGATGTATGTTTGGCATAAGGGTTCCTTGCATAAAGTGCGGTAAAAAATTGCCTTATTTTGTAAGAAAATGGGCTTGTCTTCGTCTAATGAAATGTAATCTGAAGATATTTTCTATAATAAGGAAAGAAAATGAAATATACAAAAACATTTCTCATATTAACCGCACTTTTTGGCGGTTTACAAAGTAGTTTAACGTATGCTGATGATCCAACTTCATCAAAGGAGCAAAAAATGACAATGGAAAGTAAACAAGAACAACGCATTATTTATCTTGCAGGTGGTTGTTTTTGGGGACTAGAAGCTTATATGGAACGTATTCAAGGCGTGACAGATGCGGTTTCGGGCTATGCCAATGGAAAAGGTGATACCACGAATTATCAATTATTGCATGCGACAGATCATGCTGAAACCGTGAAAGTGACTTACGATCCAAACAAAATTTCGTTAGATAAATTATTGCAATATTATTTCCGTGTTATCGACCCAACCAGTATCAATAAGCAAGGCAATGATCGTGGCAGACAATATCGCACGGGCATTTATTATCAAAACGAACAAGATAAAGCCGTTATTGAAGCGGCATTGAAAACTTTACAAAGTAAATATCAAGAACCGATTCAAATTGAAGTGGAACCGCTGAAAAATTATGTAGAGGCGGAAGAGTATCATCAGGATTATCTCAAGAAAAATCCGAATGGCTATTGTCATATCGACATCAAAAAAGCCGATGAGCCATTAATTGATGATAAAAAATACCCAAAACCAAGTGATACAGAATTAAAGCAAAAATTGACCGCACTTCAATATGATGTGACGCAGGGCAAACACACCGAACGTTCTTTTAGTAACGAATATTGGGATAATTTCGCGCCTGGTATTTATGTGGATATCACCACGGGAGAACCGTTATTTTCTTCCAAAGATAAGTTTGAATCCGGTTGTGGTTGGCCAAGTTTTACCAAACCGATTGCCGCTGAAGTGGCGGCGTATCAAAGAGATAATAGCTTTAATATGACTCGTATTGAGGTGTTAAGTCGCAGTGGTCATGCCCATTTAGGCCATGTGTTTGATGATGGTCCGCGTGATAAAGGTGGTTTGCGTTATTGCATTAACAGCGCATCGATTAAGTTTATTCCATTAGATGAAATGGAAAAACAAGGTTATGGCGATTTGATTCCCTTTGTGAAATAAGAGGAAAAAATGAAAAAAATATTGACCGTACTTTTATTGTTTTTGAGTCCATTGAGTTTTGCACAAGAGAAGGTGTCTTTGGCGGATATCCCCTTGAAGACATTGGATAATCAAACTGTCTCTTTATCACAATATCAAGGCAAACCGCTTTATATCAAAATGTGGGCATCCTGGTGTCCAATTTGTCTGGCAGGTTTAGCGGAAATTGACGATCTTAGTGCAGAAAAAAATCTTAATTTTAATGTGATTACGATTGCCTCACCCGGACAAAAGAACGAACAAAATAGCCAAAAATTTATCAATTGGTATAAAGGCTTGGACTATAAAAATATCACGGTATTATTGGATGAAAATGGGGAAATTATTAAACGTGCTAATGTGTTAGGCTATCCATTTAATTTACTCTTGGATAAGGATTTAAATCTTATCAAAGCGCAGCCAGGTCATTTGAATTCAGATCAAATTAAACAATTTGTGAAGAAATAAAAAAGTGCGGTCATTTTGGACCGCACTTTTTATGTTGGCTTGATTATGCAAATGCCTGTAATTCAGGGTTGATTGGGGTTTCAGCGATGTTGTTCACATAGTTACATAATGTGGCGAGGCTGACACCTAAAATCACATCAATGGCATTTTCTTGAGTATAACCTGCATCAAAGAACGCTTTAAGCTGTGCTTCCGTTAATTTTGCTTTTTGTAAAATAACAGCAAGGGTGAAACGCGCTAAAGTATCCAGTTTTTTATCACTTTCAATACGAGCAGTTGCACGAATTTGGTTTACAAGCTCTTCTTCAAGTTTTAACACTTTTAAAGCGATCTTCGTGTGGCCAGCTACACAGAAACCACATCCATTGACTACGGCAGCGGTAATTTGCACCACTTCGCGTTCTGTTGCCGTTAAGCTGTTACGACCATTAATACCGCCTACCGTGCGATAAGTTTCAAGTGCAGTAGGGGCATTCGCGAGAACACCAATTAAATTTGGAATAAACCCATTGGCATTTTGTACGGCTTTTAAAGCTTCTTGTGCTGCTTCAGGGGCTGATTCAATGGTGTGAATTTTAAATTGAGACATAAACTACTCCTAAGGGATAAATCATAAATTTCTGTTTGATAATACCTTTCTAACTTAAGTAAGAAAAAGAAGAAAAGCTTATTTCATATAGCTAAAAGTTATGATTATTTTGGAGCAGCTATGATAAATGCGTTTTAACGACAGACAGTAATCTCTCTAACTCTTTTTTGCCTTTTTCAGAAAGGACTTTGTTGTCGCGAAGCATTTGGGAGGCTCGAGCCTCAATAAAGCGGAGGTAATCACTGTTTTGGGTTTCTTGGAATTGCTTTTCGGCTAACTGCATTTCAATGAAATCTTTATTGGTTTGAGCAATCAGCATTTTTTGTCCGATTAATACAATTAATGCGGCAATTAAAGCGATGACGGCGCCATAGCCGTTAGTGGGATAATAAAGAATGCCCGCCAGAACAAAAAGTGCGGTAGGTTTTTTGATTATTTTTCAGAATGGAAAGCATTTCGCGACAAGACAAATAGGAAAAGGTTAAAATAGGCCAAATTTTATGTTGGGAGTCTCGATGTTTTTTGTTTATCTCATCGTCGCTTTAGCGGCAGGCGTGGCACTTGCGACGCAATCAGCGATTAATACACAATTAGCGAAAGCCATGAGTGGCGAAGCGGTGATCGCGACCTTTATTTCTTTTGCAGTGGGAACGATCGTTCTCTTTTTTATTGCTTGGGTAAAAACCGATTTATGGGGCAATTTATCAACCGTCCCTTCACAACCTTGGTGGAAATTAATTGGTGGGATACTTGGTGCAGTTGTCGTGTTCACAACGGTTTTACTTGCACCTAAGCTAGGCATTACCGCGATGTTATTTTTTATCATCGTCGGACAATTAATTACCGCAACCACTATTGATCATTTCGGTCTTATCGGTATGCCGATTCGAGAAGTCAATATCACGAAATTTATTGGCTTAATTATTGTCGCCTTTGGATTAGTATTTTATTTCTTTGGGGATAAGTTAGTTGAGCTATTTGGGACGAGATAAGATAGAATACGTCTCTGTTCATTTATTTATCGCGTAATTGGGGAAACTATGCGAAAGCGTTGCCTGTGGGCTTTGATTATTTTGTTGCTCTTGATCGTAGTAAGCGTTGGCTTAGTGCGCGTTTTTGCGACCCCGAAACGAGTGGAACAACTTGCAAATCATTTTTTAGCACCACATTATCACATTGAATTAGCTGATGACTGGCAATGGAAAGCGACAGGTTTAACGCTACCTGAGCTAAAAGTGAAAACAGATCAATGTACCCTCATAAACCTCAATGATGCGCAACTCACTTGGTGGAATACGCATAGTCTTGATATTGAAAAGGCTAGCTTGAATTATGATTGTTTAACTCATTTGCCAAGCGATAACGCTGAAAAAACACCGCCAAATTTAACCGCACTTTGGGCGGCATTGCCTATTTCTGATGTCAAAGTTAAACACTTTCAATTAACAAATACCGACGCACTAAAACAAGCCGCGCTGCAGCCTTTTTTATCGGCTGATTGGGCGTTAGATGCAAACTATAACGGCAACCAATTAGCACTAGAAGCACAAGCGAATAATGATGGGCTTGAGCTGCATCATCAATCCACTGTTACGCCACGAGATGGGATCTTCCAATGGACAGGCAATACCGATATCAAACAATCAGGCGATAAAACCTATGATCTTCAGTTCACTGCAAATTTTGAGCCCGATCTTTCTCAACTTCCTCAACAAGGAAATGTTTTATTCAATTGGAATAACCCAGAACTAGCCGTCACAAAAGGCGAGGCAAAAGTGTCGTGGCAAGGTGCGGATGGTCAGTTAAATGTTCAAGATTTAACGGCAAATTCTCCGTTGTTGGATGTGCCTTTCGTCTTCACCAAAGACGGTTTGGATATTTCATGGGGGAAATTTTACTGGACTTTCGACAGCTATCAACCGATTAAAGGCTTCCTTGGGTTATCTATCCACCGTGCAGCAGAGGGCTTGTTGCCGTTAAGCATTGATATGAACGTGATCTTGCAAACCTTTGGCGAAATGGGCAAAGGGGAGATCGTGATTTCAGGCAAAAATGGCGAAATCGGTGGTGGCGATGATAATAATGAATTGGATTTTGAGCTGAAAACACGTGGGGATTTACGTTATAACTCGACTGTGGCACTCACCAATTTAACTTATCATCTAGGTGGGATTTTTACGCATCCCGTGGTGTATTTTTATCCGGGGTCGGTCTTTAAAATGGATAACGAACAAGAGGGCACCAAGTTACATGTTCGTTTACCGTTAGATGACATTATTATCGGTCGTTATGGCTTAGAAGGGCGTTTGCAGGCAACGTTGAATGGCACAACCCCGCAGTTTGAAAATCTCAATTTAAAATTAGACGGAAACGCCCACGAGTTTATTGCCGGTATTAAAACCGTGTTTGACTTCCGAGATGAAGAACATAAGTTACAGTCGGTGGAAAAACAAGCGACAAACCGTTGGGATTGGATTATCAATGGAAGCGCAAACTGGAAATCCTTAAATACGCCAGTCAAAATGGAAGGTAAAGGATTTTGGGAAGCCGATCATATTGAATTAAATCAACTTTCTGCTCATTCTAAAGAAGTCAAAATGAAAGAGGTAAAAATGGCACCACTTTCATTGGAACTTAAAGATCGACTCCGCTGGGATTATGAAGAAGAGCATATTCGCGGCTTGTTGCAAGCGAAAACTGATTGGATTGAATTTGCTTATGGCGGTCGTTTTGTTTCGCCAGTTTTTGGCTTAGGCATTGATGGTAAGAGTATCGGTAATTTCAATTTTGCAGGTGATTTAAAGGCGGGCTCGCTTGGGCCATTAGATGTCTTAGGCGTATATCAGAATAGTGCACTATCAGGTGAAATCAGCTGGAAAGAACAATCCGCAAAAGTATTCCAATCGCTCTTCCCACAAAAATGGAACTGGTTAATTCATGAGGGAAGCATCAAAGGACAGAGCAAATTTGTGATTAATACCAATGGTGTGAAAATGGGGGGAGAGCTGAACCTGAAAAACGGTAAAATCACCATGCCAGATGGCGAGATTTATGGCTTGAACATTCGCTTCCCGATGAATTATGAAAACGAGGCATTACAAGTGGCTTCGGGCAAACCCATTCATATTTCGACTAAAAATATTCGCTATGGCGCGCTTTCTGTCGCAAATGGGGAATTAGATTTATTCGGTCGTTATCCGAATACCATGAAAAATCCACTTATCTTAAAAAATGTGAAAGTTTCCTTATTTGATGGTGAATTGACGGTACCTCAGCTCACTTTTCCACAAAGTAAAATGGCGACACTTTCTTTTACCAATATCGATTTAGCCCAAGTGTTAGCTTTGGCACAATATAATCAAGTAACCTTAACCGGCCGCGCCAATGCAGTGATGCCATTTTGGCTTGGGCATAAGGAATGTTTGATTTGTAATGGCACATTGGAACAAGTGGGGAATGTGTCCATCAAATTAACCGATGAAATGGTGAAAGGATTGAAAAAAGGCGGGTGGACAGAGAATATCTTGGTGGATTTATTAAAAGAAATGGAACTGCAAAATTCCCATGCAGCGGTGACGCTCGATCCTAAAGGGCAAATGACGTTGCGGGCGAGTATCAGCGGATTTAATCCAACCAAGCGAACCAATAATCCGATAACGTTAAATTATACGCACCAAGAAAATATGTTTGAATTGTGGAATATGATTGACTACGGCTCGCAATTTGAACAAAATCTGCAATATAAACTTTATAAGCAATTAGACAAAGACAAATGATAAAACACCTTAAATTTCAACCGCACTTTTTTATTTTTGCGGCTATGTTTACACTTACGGCTTGCACACCGACCATTCAATTGGACACACCAAAGGAAGGCATCACCATTAACATGAATGTGGTGGTGGACCACAATATTAAAGTGGAAATGGATGAAAAATCTCAGAAAGCCGTGAGTGAAGTAGAACCTGCGAAGAAATAATTGAATAAAAAAGACAATCTGAAAAGATTGTCTTTTTTGTATAAACTATAAAAATATTGCATATATAAATAATTAGAAGTGCTAGAATAAATCCCATATAAATATCAATTTATTTATGTCTTATGTATAAAGAAATTTATCTTCCTAGAATTTTATATAGCACTGACGATAAAGAATTTAATGAGTCTGAATTACTTTCTGTTGAGAATAAGGTGATTATCATTCTGGCAGAGCCTGGTGCTGGTAAAAGTTGTTTATTAGATAGCTTGTCAGAGCAATTAGGTATCAGAAAAAGTATCGCCAATATATTTATTTATTCGAATCCACATCAATGTTCTTCGCTTGCTATTGATGGTTTTGATGAGTTGATAAAAATTGATTCATCAACAGTAGTAAAAGCACTTGTGATGGCTAACCAACCCTCTGTAGAAAGAATAATTTTATCAAGTCGTTCTAGTGAATGGTATGAGGGTTATACACAACACTGTAGAGATATTTTTGGTGAAGAGCCTTTATTAGTTTATTTGAAACAATTTAATGAACAAGAACAAAAAGCGCTATTTTTATACCATTATCCAGGTCAAAATGTAGAAAAATTTTTAGAGGATGCAGCTAGTATTGAGTTAAGCCCTCTATTATCTAACCCTTTATTTCTGAAATTATTTTCAAAATCCTATGTGGAAAATAATCAATGTTTTGAAAATCGTCATTCTGCTTTTAAATTAGCTATTGAAGGATTAGCAAAAGAAAATAACAGAGGTTATTCTTATGATAGAAATATATTACCAGCATCTAAAAAAATTGAATTAGTAGAAGATGTTTTTACCAAACTGATGCTATCAGGTTCAGAAGGTGTGAGTTTAAGTGATTCTGCATCTAATCGTTTCTACCCGCATATTGCTACTTTAAATTCAGATAAAAATATTAATCAAATTTTATCTACACAATTTTTTCTTCCAAATGATGGAATGGAACAACACAGACCTGTTCATAGGATTGTTGCAGAATATTGTGCTGGTAATTATCTAGCTAAAAAATTGACCTCAATAGACAATCCATTATCACTGCTCAAAATCTTATCTATTATTGCTCCGAATAATATTGTACGTGATGAATTACGCGGTTTGTTCGCTTGGATGGCAGTGTTATCAGAAAATCATCGTATTCAGGAAGAGCTAATTGATCTAGATCCTTATGCTATTTTATCTAATGGAGACCCTGCCTTATTACTGCCTTGCTCAAAGAAAAAACTACTATCCAAATTAAAATTTTTAAATCAAGAAGATCCTTATTTTCGCCGTAGCGATAGATGGCGAAGTTTCAGTATCCCAGGGTTTTTCACAGATGAATTACTCGATGAGCTGAAAAGTTTGTTATCTCCAGATAATTCTGATGGAGATTTACAAGGACTGTTGTTAGAACTATTAATAGATTCTCCAATAGTTTCAAAACTAACTGATGAACTAAAAAGAATTGTTTGCAATATTAACTTTAAATCTAGCTATGAATATATCCGAAGATTGGCAGGTAAGTGTTTATCAAAAATTAAATATTCTAATTACCGAGAGACTTGGGAATATCTAATTCATGCTAAAGATAATACCTCGCTTGCCATCGTAGCTGATATGATGAGCAAATCTAATACAGAATTTCAAAACGAAGATTATATTAGATATCTAAGAATTTGTTCAGAGCTATACCCTACAGATCATCGTATTGAATGTGCTATTGGTGAACGTTTTTTTATTAAAAGATTTATTAAAAAACTGAGTTTAGATTTAGTTATACCATTGTTAAATGAATTATCTACTAATTTATATTGTTCTTGTCAAAAAAAATATGATTGCCAGTGCAGAGTTGGTATTAGCAAGATTATTAGTATGTTATTAGATCGCTATTTTGAACTAGTTCAAGAACCTTGGGCTCCTGAAAAGATTTGGGAGTGGACAAAAAATCTCTATTTTCAGAATGGTACAACAAAAAATGAAAGTTTATCAGTAAAAATTTTATCTGAAAATGATGAATTAAGACAAAATATTATTAGAATTGCATTTAAAAATATATTTGATGATAAATCTATTCATGAAACTAAATTTTATATATTTGAACAAGGCCATTCCGGCTTAAATTTCCAATCGCAAGATTACAAATACATTGTTGATTTAGCCTTTGATACTGATAATGTTGAATTATGGTCGTACTTTATGGCTAGACATAATTTCTATGGCCATAATGGACCTAATCAATTGCGTCAATACATGCGCATGCAAGCATTGAAAAAATATGAGTTCTTGCGTACTTGGTACAGAACGAATATAGAAGATAAAAATAATTACAAACGCAATGTTTTAAGATGTAGACGTAAGAGAAGATATCGAGAAGATAATAAAAGACAAAAAAATATTCATTATAAAAATATTCAATTTATTCAAGAAAATAGACAATTAATAGAAAGCGGGAAACACTGGAAATCTCTTTTACATTTTTCTCAAACTCTTTTATTCGAACCTAATAAAATTGTAGAAAAATTTGGAGATGAGCAACTGGTTAGGAATGCTCTCTATAACTGTTTAGATTATATACAGCCGAATATCCCAAGTTTATCTAAATTAGCAGAATTACAATGTCAATCTAAATCTTTAAACCTTGAGTTCATTTTATATGCCGCGTGTTTAGAGATTTTAAAACGAGATGGGGCATTAAATTCTGTATCAGCTGAAATATTAACAGCTTTACGTACTAATTTATCTACTTATTGGCTAGGTGTTAATTCTGATGATAGAGATCGACTAAAACAAGAAGTGGATAGATGTCTATTCTCTAATCCTGCCGATGCAGAAAATTTTCTACGCAAGTATATTGAGCTACAATTGGCTTGCATGGAGTGTAAAAGTTCACAAGTAAATTGGCTGGCAGATGATGAAACATTTAAATTTTTGCAAACCACTCTTCCTTTAGAGTGGTTGGAAGATTTTCCTGATATGAATTTTTCAGCACAAAAGGAATTATTAAAGTTAGCTATTCAGTTTGGTGATCGCGAAAAACTTAAAGAGATCGTGCAGCAATACTGTGAAAACTTACTCAATATAAATCCTACCTTAGAAGAGGAAGATATTAAATCTAAAAGAAATTTTTGGTTTGCTCACGCTTTTTATCTATTAGATGAAAATTATGAGATTTTTTGGCAAGAGTTAATTAAGGATGTTAATAGTATCTTTATTTTAGAAGAGCATTTTGGCAGTTTTGGTGATTATACAAAATGGATAATGCTTTCGCCTGTCAAAATTGAATTAATTCTGAATGCTTTTATTGAAAAATGGGAAGAAGTGTATTTACCTACCTCTTATGGCTCGGATAGCCCAGATTCAGAAAAAGCTTATCGTTTTTTAAGTGAACTAATTGGTAAATTAGGAGATAGTTATCAAGATAATCCAATACCTGTTCTAGATCGCTTATTGAATAATAGTCAATATAGAAATTTTTATAATAGTTTAAAAAGTATTCGATTTAATTACTTACGTAAATTAGCAGTCCAAAATTTTCAAATGCCAACAGCGGATCAAGTGGCTAATTTTTTAGAGCGGAATGAAATAATTAGCGTTGAAAATTTACGCGCAGTTATATTGGAAGAATTACGAAATTATCAAAAAGATTTAGATGGACATGATATTACTACAAAATCAATCTTTTATCATGGAGAAATAAATATCGAGAATCGAGTTAATGAAAATACTGCAACACAGCGCATAGCAGATCGTTTAAGAATATGGCTTGAACGTTATCAAGTGAATCTTATCCGTGAAGGATATATGAAAGACGATAATCGATGCGATCTTGTTTTTTCTAAGTTAATTAATGGTAAAAGAAAAATTTTACCAGTTGAGGTAAAAGGACAATGGCATTCGGAACTTTATTCTGCATTCGACTCGCAGTTGGATCGTTTATATGCTATTCATCCAGATGCTGATGGACAAGGTATTTATTTAGTATTGTGGTTTGGTGCAAATGAAAAGGTAGCTAATCGGAGAACTCATGGAATAAATAATGCCAAAGAACTATATTTTGATCTTCAAAAGCACATGTCTGAAGAATTGAAAAAAAGGCTAGATGTTTTTGTTTTAGACTTATCGGTTTATTAAATAATATTCCTAGGGTATTTCTTGAAAGGCGGTCAATGTAATTAATATCCTAGACGCTCTTTTTCATTTCAAAGTGCGGTCAGATTTCAAAACGTTTTTATAAATCGTCTTCAAAATCTGACCGCTTATAAACAACCTATTTTTTGTAAAACCTCTGTTAATACATCTAATTTTACCGTATCCAAACCTGCTTCGTAACGGGCTTTTGAAAAGCGCGTAAGGCTTCAAATTCACACGTAGACTCGGTGATTTTTTCCTTTTTATCCCACTAAAACCGACGTCATGCTGAGCGATCCTGCAATCAAATTATCATTGAAAAACGTAATCTCGTCTTGCGGTTCACGTAATGCCATGATGTACAACAACGGCAAATAATGATCTGGCGTAGGCACAGAAAGCTCGGCCTTTTCACCTAACTGCTCATAATGCATCAAAGTTTCATCATCTTGTGTCGCAATCGCCTGATTGACTGTTTCACGGAAAGCAAACGCCCAATCATACCCCGTGCCGATTTGATCAATATGTTCCCAGCTTATCGCTCTTAGATTATGCACAATATTGCCACTGCCGATAATCAACATGCCTTGTTCGCGTAAAGCAGCTAATTTTTTCGCCAAATTGAAATGCCATTCAGCCGATTGCAAACGGTTAAGGCTAAGTTGCACCACGGGGATATCGGCATTGGGATAGAGATATTTCAACACCGCCCATGCGCCATGATCAAAACCACGCGTTGGGTTCAGCTCGACATTCTCCGGCTGTAATAATGACCGCACTTGCTCTGCCAATTTAGGTGAACTGGGCGCGGGATATTGTACTTGGCTGAGTTCATCTGGGAAGCCATAGAAATCGTAAATCATTTCAGGGTGTTTGCCAGACGTAACCTGCAAACGGCTGCTGTACCAATGCGCTGAAATCATCAAAATGGCTTTTGGTTTGGCAAACTTTTGTGTAATTAGGCTGAAATTCTGATTGAACGGGTTTTCTTTATCTAACGCATTCATCGGGCTACCATGTCCAACGAACAATACAGGCATTTTTTTCATTATTTTCTCCTAAATATTTGGTGGAGCAGATTGTACGGTTAAATCTTTGTGTGAAAAATACCCGTTTATGAACAACATCTTTTACTAATCGGAAATAATGAATGATAAGGTTTAAGGAGATTGATGTGTTAAATAAGGTAAATATTACAAAGTGCGGTTAAATTTCACGAAAATTTTACTTAATTTTTACTTCATTTACAGTTTATTATCTTTATATTTAGGCGTATGATGACTATTAGTTTTACATAACCACTAAATTTATTTAGGTAAATATATTATTTCTATTTAATGGGAGATTGAATGATGAAAAAATTATTCACAGCAGTACTTTCTGCGGCAGCGATTGCTGTACCTTTTTTTGCTTCTGCGAATACTGCGCCACAAACAGAACAAAGCGCAGTACAACCGGAAAAAGCAAAAGGCGTTTGGATTGATGTACGTTCTGCAGAGGAATTTAATGCAGGTCATTTACAAGATGCGGTGAATATTCCGCACGATCAAATCCTTGCACGTATTCAAGCGGTGAGCCCAGATAAAAATGCACCGATCAACCTTTACTGTCGTAGTGGTCGCCGTGCTGAAGCCGCACTCACTGAGTTGAAAAATGCAGGCTATACCAATGTAACCAACCATGGCGGTTATGAAGATTTGGTTAAAAAAGGTTTGAAATAAACATCCCATTATTTAAAGCAAAATCCCCTAGAGCAGAACAGTAGGGTATTTTTACTATAAAGAGCGGTCAAATTTTTAAGTGTTTTGCAAATCATCTTAAAAATTTAACTACTTGCATCATTATCAAGACCGCAGCCGTCTGAAACATTGATAGACCGGTTACTGATGTTCGCTTTCTGCTACTTTTGTCCATTTTGCCAATGTCTGCTTCATCTGTGCCTGAGGGATGAAGCGGGCCATCCGTTCTACTTCCTTGCCTTGATAAAACAGCAGCCATGCAGGTGCGGTCAGCACGTGGAAACGTCCGGCCATTTCGGGTATTTCAGCAATATCGGCTTTTACGGCATACACATTTCCTTCCACCGCCAAAGCTGAGTCAAGCTGGGCGGCCACGACCGTACAAACACCGCAGATTGGGGCTTTGATGTACAGTGATACTAAAGGGTGTGTGGCGATGGCCTGTTCGATGTCTTTCAGAGTGTGCAGTTGTTGCATGTCATGTACTCCTTTGAGCGATTAAGCACGTTTCAAGTTGTCTAGAAAAGGGGCTTTCAACGAAATGAAAACAAGAAAGCAGTTTGAGCCGCTTAGATTTTCTCTACTACTCTCGCTACACTTACACGCCCATTTTACACGCGGAGATGCGCTCCAAATTGTCTATTGTATCGTGATTTACGATGGCGGCGAACGTGCCGTCCAGTTTGGCAATTTCGGCTTTGTCTTCATCGCTGAGGGCAAAAGTCCACCGCTTCAAGTTGATGTTTTATCATTAACCGAACACTTTTTTCAAGTGTACTTGATAGTCTGCTAAGTATTGTTCTACTTGTGGATTTTTAACTACATCGTTACATGTAAATGTCGGTAAACGGCTCATACCGAGGAATTCGTTGAGTTTATGAAAGTGCATGTACAAGTCATCCACTCCTTTTCCTTCAAAAAAATCGCCTTCACGGGTGAATGCTTCAATCGGAGCATTCCAAGTAACCGAAAGCATGTGTTTTTTGCCATGCAGCAAACCACCTGTGCCAAATCCTTCGGTCGGGCTGACACGATGGCGGCCGTCATTTTGATAAAGTTTTCCGTGTCCAGCGATAAATACTTCATCTATGTATTTTTTCACTGTCCAAGGTTCATGCATCCACCAACTGGGCATTTGCCAAATCACAGCATCCATCCACAAGAATTTTTCGATTTCTGCCTCAACATCATAGCCAGCATCAATCACAGTTTCTTTTACATTGTGTCCAAGTGCGGTCAAAACTTCTTTTGCTTTTTTGTGAAGCGTGTTGTTTAACTCACCATGCGAATGGCCGAATTCTTTACCACCGTTTAATAATAAAATGTTCATTTTTACTCCTAGAATAAATAATTTATAAAAAAAGGATGTGATGTTTACGGATATTGTCTTCTGTTTACTCTCATGAAAGTGCGGTTATTTTATGATTTGTTTTTATTGAGATAAATAGGGTTTAGCTTTATGATGTAATGAATTAAATTCACTAATAAAAGAGGAGTTTAAAGAGAAAATGCAGAACTTTAACGAACTGAATTATTTTTTGACGTTGTCGCAAACGCAGAGTTTTGTGAAGGCAGGGCAGCTTTTGGGGATTTCTTCTTCGGCGTTGAGCCACAGCATAAAAAATCTGGAAATGCGGCTGAACCTGCGCCTGCTCAACCGCACTACGCGCAATGTGTCGCTGACCGAAGCGGGGCAGAAGCTTTTCGACCAACTTTTCCCACTTTATCAAGCCATAAACCAAGAAGTCGATGCATTAAATGATTTTTTGAATACGCCATCGGGATTGATTCGCATCAATGCCCCTGCAATAGCAGCGGAAGCCGTGTTGTATCCAAAATTAAAGCCGATTTTGAACCAATACCCGAAAATCCGCTTGGAAATCGTGGTGGACGATCGTTGGGCAGATATTGTGAAAGAAGGATTTGATATGGGCGTTCGGTTAGGTAACAAGGTAGCGAAAGAGATGATTGCGGTGCCAATTTCCGCACCGCTCAAAATGGTATTGGTTGCCTCGCCCGATTATTTGGCGCAACATGGTTCACCGAAAAATATTGATGATCTGCAACAACACCGCCTTGTCGGCGCGAAGCTCTCCGCCGAACACGGCTCGGAAATTCAATGGGAATTCAAATACAAAAAAGAGCTGATTACGTTCACGCCAAAATCGCAGTTTTCCATCAACAATCATCTGCGCCTGCAAGCCGTTTCAGACGGACTTGGCATTGCGTGGATAGCACATATGAGCGTAGCGGATGCACTCAATTCGGGGCACCTGGTCGAGCTGTTGCCTGAGTATGCGATGACTTACGAACCGCTTTACCTCTATTACCCCAGCCGCCGCGGGCATTCCAATGTGTTTAAGCTGATTGTGGATGCGCTAAAATTAAAAGCCGCCTGAAATTTCAGGCGGCCTTTTTCATAACAAAGAGCGGTCAGGTTTTCAGGTGTTTTTGTAAATCATCTTCAAAATCTGACCGCTCATCTTCATCTAACTTAATTCAGGCAAAACCGATTTGATAGCTTGCAATAGCCTGTTATTGGGTACTTTTAACTTCCGCATTAACCAGTTTTCAAAATCAGATTTTCGAGCATCTCTTAATATAGAAGCTGTTTTTGCCAATAAACCTTTATCTTCATAAATCTCTAGCAACCCGTCTATATCTTGATGGTCAATGCATTTTTGAATTTCATTTTTCATTTCAGAAATCCATTCATTGATTTTAGAATTGGTTAAAGCTGATAACTCTGAAATAAGTTTATCTTTCATGTCATTACTATTCTGTGTATCTGATAAATCAATATTTTTCAGGTAAGTATCAATTCGTCTATGAATTCTCTTAACAACAAACTTCTCAAGCTTATCGCCAGATAGCTTATCTTGTATATAATCAAGTAATTCAGTTTTAAATTGTTCTTGTTTATTAGTTAATTCATCATCAGTGAAATCCTCTATCTTTAATATTTCATATGCCACAGAGGAACGACTAAATATATTTTCAATTTCAGAACATAGTAGTACTTTGATTCCTTCTCCTTCCAACTTTTGTATTTGAGAGTTATCTCGCGTATCTCTATCTACAATCCCTGCACACTTTATATTTAATATAGGCATATCTTCATTTAATTTTCGTAATGATGAAACAGCTTGAATGACATCTTTACAAGCACCTTTAGGTATAACTGTCCATTCAGGATAACAAAGACGATAAATTTCCATATCTAAACTTGTTTTTTCACCCTCTACAAATAAAATGGGTTTTCTGCTACCTAAAATCAAAGTAATCGTTTGCTCATCAAGTTCGCTATCTGGAATTTCTGAAATATCCCAAGCAGGATCAGAATAATAATTACGAATCACATATTTTTTCGCGATTCGTGTTGCTGCAAATTCAATATCATGCGTAATCATCAAAAAAGAGCAATCAGGACGTAATTTTTCAATTTCATCCCATAAATTAGAAATGATTGATTTGTGAATATGTAATTCTGGTTCATCAAAAATTAAGATAGAATCTTCATTTGCGGAAAGCACTTGCCCTAAAATATAAAAAACAGCTCGCTCCCCATCGCTCATCTCTGAAGCAGAATAATCAGCACTTTCAATACCAATAGAAGACACTCTTATATCATCTGCTGTTATACGCAGTTTTTTAGTCGGTAATAATCGTTCCCATACTTCTTGTAAAATGTCTAATTTAGTTTCGCTATTGGTAATTTCTTCACCACGCTTGCTTTTTTGGTGATTTTCAACAGCAAGATTATTTTGTTGAGCAAATAAATATTGTAGAAGGCGGTCAAAATCATTTAATAAATACGTTGATGATTTATTATTCCAACGAGCACTTTTTCTTTGGGAGATATCTTTTGCCCACTCAGGATTTCCATAAAAAAGCCCTTGTTTGGCTTTAGCCTCTGATATTTTTTCTATATTAGGATTTAAACTTAAGGCTCTATGCGCTGCGATTCGATGTGCTTTTTCGCCTAACTGTTCTTCTAAATATACAGCAAGCCGAGTTTTGCCTGAACCGTTTGCGCCAATAATAATTGTTGTTTTTCCAGCTTTTAGAGTTAATTCTAAATTTGAATTGTCTTTTCTGGGGATATTTACATTACACATCATTTTTCCTTTTTAAATAATATGGCTACTGTAATTATATTTACTTAAATAGAACAAGCATACAACGGCACATTCACCAGCCAATCCTGCTCCCGATAATCCGCCATGGAAAAACGAATAGCTTGCGCTGGCTGAAATTGTTCTACATACACTTTCAAACTTTTCGCTTTTAAATTTTCTTCTGCTTTGACTTCAATCGGAATCACAGCTTGCTTACGTTGTACAACAAAATCGACCTCTGCTGTGCCTTTTTCAGTGGCCCAATAAAAAACAGGGTTTTCTTGCGTGGCAATCAATTGTTGCAAGACATATTGTTCGGTTAAAGCTCCTTTAAATTCAGTGAAAATACGGCTACCTTCTAGAAGTACGCTGGCATCCAAATTGCTTTGTGCGGCAAGTAGCCCGACATCTAACCCATACAATTTAAAGGCGTTATCTTGATAAGCGGAAAGTGGTAAATGTGGCTTTTTCACACGAGGCACGCTATGCACTAAGCCGCTGTCTTTTAGCCATTGCAGAGCAATTTCATAGTCTTTGCTTCTCGCCCCTTTTTGTAGCTGAGCATAGATAAATTTTTTATTTTCTTTGGCAAGTTGCTCAGGAATGGAAGCCCAAATTGACCGCACTTTTTGCACAGTTTGGCCATCGTGAATATGTTTGGAAAAATCTTGTTCATACGCCATCAATAAATTACGTTGTACTTGACGCACTTCATCGACATTTTGTGTTTCGATAAATACTTTTAACGCTTCAGGCATACCGCCTACAAAATAATATAAACGGAGTAAATCAATATAAGTGGTTTTCATGGCTGAAATTAGCGACCAGTCTTTCAGCTCAAGCAATTTCACTAAATCTTGTTTGCCAAGTGCGGTTAAAAATTCATGAAAATCCATGGGATAAAGTGGTAGAAAGTCCACTTTGCCGACAGGAAAAGAGACTTGATGATGTAGCGACACCCCAAGCAATGAGCCTGCCGCGACGATATAAAACTGAGGTACATTTTCGTAAAAATATTTGAGTGATGATAATGCTTGCGGGACTTCTTGTACTTCATCAAAAATAATCAGAGTGTTTTCTGCTTGAATATCGACACCGCTTTCAATTTTCAAACCGAGCATTAAGCGATCGATATCATAGTCGCCAGAAAATAGCGTTTTCATGCGAGGGTTATTATCAAAGTTGATATACGCCACTTTTTCAAAGGATTGCTCGCCAAAGTGTTTCATCGCCCAGGTTTTTCCTACCTGTCTTGCTCCTTGAATAATTAATGGTTTTCTGTTTGTTTTGTGCTTCCACTTTTCTAAGGATTGTATGATTTTACGCTGCATAATGCCTCTCTAAAACAAGGGATATTGGCTAATTATACAGTACATAATACACTTTTTCTAATAATATAAGTTTACATTTATACATTTTTCCCAATGAAAAAATGTGTTACTTTGCATTTTTTTAGATGAAATATGAGGGTTTGTTTTTCAGACGGCCTTTTAGAAAAAGTGCGGTCAATTTTCAGCGCTTTTTGCCAATCCCTTTTCTTCACCAAAACAACATATTAAGCAATCCAATACGATGCGTACTTTTGCTGATTGGGTGCGATGCGCGGTGGTGGCATAAAGGGTGCGGGTGGGAAGCGTGTGTTCAGGTAATACAACACTTAGCTGACCATTTTCTATCAAAGGTGCCACATCGCCAGAAAGTAGCACCGCCAATCCCATACCGGCACAGGCATATTCGCGTGCGACCAGTGAAGAACCTGGGCAATCGGTGCGATTTTCGGGTAGCGTTTCAGGTAGCCCTAAACACTTGAAGGCGTGCAGCAGGACATTGCTATTGTGATTGAGCCAGTCGGCATTGAGTAAATCTTGCGGCTGGGCAATGGGGTGTTCACGCAAATAGTCAGGAGAAGCACAAATCAAGGTTTGCCATTGTGCCAACGGGCGCGCGATGCTGTCGGGGTCGTCAGGGTGTAAAACAACGCGGATAGCGATATCGGTATCGTTTTGTAAATCCACCAAGCGGTTTTTTTCATTGATTATTAAGCGAATTTTGGGGTAGCGATGGCGTAAGGTTTGCACGGTGCGTTTCATCGGTTCAACCGCGCTATAACCGGTCGGTAGGCTGATGCGGACTTCGCCTTCCGGTTCGGTTTGCAAAATGCCCATTTCGCGCTCAACGGCATCGTGCCAGTCGGTCAATTGACGCGCGTATTGTTGCAACTGCCGCCCTTCTGCCGTTGGTGTGAGGCTACGTGTGGTGCGGTTAAGTAATTTGACGCCGTAATGATTTTCCAGCTTGCGAATGGCTTGGCTGATTGCGCTGGCGGTCATGCCCAAATGTGGTGCGGCGGCATTCATGCTGCCGTATTGCAACACGGTGGCAAAAATATAGATAAGTTTAAATTTTATGCCGCCGCTAGGTTTCGACGAGGAGGGCTTTGTCGGCTTCATCGGGGTCGGGTCGGTCTTGATGGTGGTAGTAAAAGCTGCTTTTGGGCAGGTGTGCGATGTGCAGCAGGTATTTGAGCGGGTGTTGCGCCCTCAGTGTTTGGACGGTTTGGCTTTATCCTTTTCAGTCCGCTTTTGGCTGAGGGCTTTTAACTCCTTTAGGTAGGCAACCTTTGCGCGCATATAGCACAACTCTTCGATAAGCTCTGCCTGTGTTTTTTCGTGGTCGGGTTTGTCGGCAATGAAGGGGTTTTTGCGGTGGTCAGTCATGGTTTTGGATTGGGGATGTTCGAGTGCGCCGATGCCGCCTTCTTGATAGGCGCGTATCCATCGTCGCAGGTGGGTTCGGGAGATACCGTAATGATCTGCGGTACGCTGTTGGCTGCGTATATGCAGGTAGTGGAGTACGGCTTGGTATTTGAAGTGTAATGTATATTTGCTCATAAAAAAACTGCACCTTGTGAGTTGGAGGGGATGTCCAACTTTTGGGGTGCAGTTCAGGGTTTGCTCAGGTTTTCAGACGACCTTCGGATTTGGGCGAACCTTATTCCGTTACCGTTTTACGGATGAGCTTTTCCGCATTGGCGAGTGTGTTTTCCACTTCGGCGAACTCTATTTTGCTGCCCGACACCAGCGCGCGCGTATCGTTGAATACGACTTGGACTGCGCCGTCGGCTTCGGTAACGAGGACGCGCAACGGCAGTTGCAGGGCGAAGGCGGGGTCTTTTTGCATCAGCGGCGTGCCGGCTTTGGGCGTGCCGAAAACGATGACTTTCGCGGGCTGCATGTCCAAACCACTTTGTCGCGCTGCGGCTTGGTGGTCGATGACGGCGAACACGGTCATGCCTTTTTCTTTAACGACGGTTTCCAAACGGCGGACGGTATCGTCGAAGCTGTATTTGCTGATGGCGGTATGGGTTTGATTCATGGCTGAACTTTGTCGGGAATCGGTTTGTCGGGCGGCATCGCCGCTATGTGAAGCGCAGGCGGCTTTAGCAGCGGGCGCGGCATAAGATACGGCTGCAGGAAGGACGAGTGCGGCGGCAGTCAGCGCAGCAGTCAGTAATTTTTTCATGGTTGTTTCTCCAAACGGTTGAACAAAGACATCAATCTAAACGGTTCGGCGGCAAAAAGCAATGCCCGTCAGCAAAAGGGTCGTCTGAAACAGGAGTGGTTTTCAGACGACCCTTTGAGACAAAATCAACGCTGCGCGTCAACCGCTTCCAAAGTGCGCAGGGCGTAAGTGTAGGCTGCGCCTGCGTTCAGGGTGATAGCGGTTGCCAGCGCGCCGGCGATGGCAAAGTGTACGCGCACGTTTTCGTTTGCCGCTTTCTCCAACACGTCGCGCGTGCGGGCATCGTTTTTGCCTTCTTGGACGTAGAGTTCGGTAATAGATTTCGGGTTTTGCCACAGGCGGGCGTTGACGGCGTAGAAGCCGTAGATGAGTCTTTGGTTTGCCATGATTTTGCTTTATAAAAAATTTCAGACGACATTATAACAAGATAAGGTCGTCTGAAAGGGAAAGGTCGTCTGAAAACAAGTGTAACCGATATCACGAAAACGCAGCCGCCTACCGCATCAAATACCCCTACAGCCCAGAACTGCCGACGCCGATCAACACGGTAACCAACATGGAAAACCTGCTTGCGGCAAGCACGGTCAGTGCAATGGCAATCAATTCGTGCGGTTTGTTGGACACGAAATAAGGTGCGATGACGTAAATCAACACGCAACCCGGCGCAGCTTCCATCACGATTTGTGCGCGGCGGCTTAAGGTACGGTTGCGCAAGACGAAAAAACCAATAAGGCGAGTGGAATACGTTACCGCCAGCATGCCGGCAAACAGCAGGAACGACTACCAAGAGAGCAAATCCTTCATTCTTTCCCCCTGATAGCGCAAGCGTTCTCGCTTGTGCCATTACAATCTATTGTGGTTTCGGAGTTAGCAAAATCCCGAGGCAAGCTCACGAATAAAGTTTACCGGAAAAGTGATATTTGGCGATAAAGTGATTACCTGTTTAAGTTCTTCATTTTCTTCTAATGACAAAAAAGTGCGGTCATAAAATCAAAAGGATTCTGAACGTTGGCTTTGCCAACGGCTCCCCAGATAGCCCCCCTTCTGACGCGTAGTTTTATCTATCTAAAAAATAAGCAAATTGAAGTTATTCATGAAAATAGTAAAAATCTGAATCAAACGAAATTGATTTTCAGGCACGCGTTAGGAAACGTGCGCTATCGTGGTGAAGGTAAAATTCACAGTCCATCACCTTTCGCTTGGAAAACTGAAGCGATGCTGCGTTTATCCGGTTTAGATTTCGAAAAAGAATATGTTGCCGATCTCAGCAAAATGCCTAAAGGCAAAGTTCCGGTATTGCAAGATGGCGAGAAGTTGATCCCTGATAGCTCTCTCATTCAGCGTTATCTAACCGAAACCTACGGCATTGATTTAGATAAACATTTAACGCCTGAACAAAAAGCGATTGCTGAAGCCTTTCGCCGTATGACAGAAGAACATTTATATTGGATGGTCGTATATAACCGTTTCGTCGATCCTCTCAGCAAACCATTTATGATGAAGGCAATGTTTGATGGCATGCCGACCGAACAAGCCGAAGCGATTTTTGCTGTGTTACAGGAAAACGCGAAAAAAGAAATGTACGGACATGGTATCGGAAGACACACGCAATCCGATATTTACGCCTTCGGAAAAGGAGATTTAGACGCCATTAGCAACTACTTAGGCACAAAATCCTACTTTTTCGGCGAAGAATTAACCTCCGTTGATGTGTCCATCGTGCCTGTTGTTGCAAACCTGATTCTTACCCCCATCGACACTGAAATTGCGCTATATGCAAGAACCAAAGCAAATTTAGTCGCCTATATTGAACGTTTCGATCGGGCAGTATTTGGAGAATAAAGCAAGAAATAAAAGGCCGTCTGAAAATTCAGACGGCCTTTTTCATAACAAAGAGCGGTCAAACTTTTAGGTGTTTTTGCAAATCATCTTAAAAATTCGACCGCTTGTATTGTTCTCATTACACTAATTCTTATCTATTCGCTTAATCAATAAAAAGACCGCCAGTACTAATGCAATCGCACCGCAAATCAAGCTTGGTATTGGGATACCATTGAGCTGAGGGAGATTTTCGTTCAACGATAAAATAGACGCTGCAATAATGAGTGCGGCAATAATCAACATAATGCCCACTCGTTCGACAGTCTTACGAAAATGCTCTAATCCGTGGATTTCATGTTCAAGACGAATTTCCTTATTGCTGATTTTTTGTAAGAAAATTTTGATTTCTTCCGGAAGCGAAAGCCAGTTGTTGTAGCTGTCAGCAATTTTTTCGAAATTTTCACTCATCACGCGTTTAGGTGAAAATCGTTTCTTGAGCATTTGTGTAACATAAGGTTTAAGTACGGCTGCAATATCTAATTCAGGATAGAGATAACGTCCGATCCCCTCAATCTGAGCAAAGCCTTTTGCTAGCAAATAAACGCCCTCAGGCATAATAATGCTATTTTCGCTCATAATTTTGGTAAAACGATTCATCAATTCACTGACATCTAACCCTGCCAAATTGCTTTCAGTGAGGAGCATGAAAATCTCAGAAAGATCATTTTCTAGCGTTTTTTCATTCGGCACATTATAACTGACAGCAAGCTGCTTAATGGTCTCGATGATTTTTCGCACATTTTTTTGAGAGGCATAGTACAAACAATTTCCAAGTAATTCGCGTTCTTTAGGACTGAGTTTGCCCATTGCCCCCAAGTCAATAAAAGCAATCTGCCCGTCAGGCGTTAATAGAATGTTGCCAGGGTGGGGATCAGCATGAAAGAGGCCAAACTCAAATACTTGTTTCATATAGAGATCTAATCCAAGTAAAGCAACATCTTTAGCCAGTAAACCTTGTTGTTCAATCTGTGCTTTATTGGTTACTTTTGAGCCATACACAAAATCCATACAAAGAATGTTATTGTTTGATAAATTCGAATAGGTTTGTGGGACTAAAATACGTGAATCTTGCTTAAAATTATTAGCAAAACGCTCAATGCTACGACGCTCACTTTCAAGGGAGAGTTCTGTTGTAATGGATTCTTTGAAGGTATTTAATAACGCTTTAGGTTGAAGGTTAGAAATAATGTCGTTGCGTTGTTCTAGAAAATTCACGAGATCTTGTAAGATAAGTAAATCTGCCTTAATGACTTCATCAATGCCTTCTCGCTTGATTTTTACCGCAACATCTTGTCCGTTTTTCAACCGCCCTTTGAATACTTGACCGATAGAAGCTGATGCCATAGGCTCTGAAGCAAGCGTTTCGAAATGTTCATGAATATCTATGCCTAATTCACGCTGAAATTTCTCTGCAATATCAATGGGCTGAACTTCTACTTTATCTTGCAACTTTTGTAGTTCAGTAATCATTTCAACTGGTAGCAAATCGCGGCGATCACTTAACATCTGCCCTAATTTAACGTAAGTTGTGCCCAGCTCTTCCATCGCTCGACGGATACGTTCATATACGGACACGCTTCCACTTGATTCATTGGCTAACTTATTTGAAAGGGATTCCGGTAACCACTTCTCTAAATTACTGCGTTCAAAAAACTCATCTAAACCATAACGTAATAAGATTTCTGCAACTTGCTTGGCACGTTGAAATTTGTTAAAAATAGCCATTGTAACTTTCCTCTTTGTGCATGCTATTTGGCGAGTATTTAAAATAAGGTTGATTTGCGACTAAATTGAGACAGGCCTTTTACATCTCTAACTGAAGATTTTCGAAAATTGCTGATGATTTCAGTTTATCCATTCTTCAATTAGATTTCTATAATTATTTCCAAGACA